>ENA-OQDC01000229-OQDC01000229.1-human-gut-metagenome-genome-assembly--contig:-NODE-229-length-43569-cov-8.871300_pt1 | contig 43569 bp, 41 predicted proteins | sample MGYA00242770_ERZ504601 | MGnify/ENA primary metagenome ERZ504601 (study PRJEB26092, sample SAMD00036305) | human gut metagenome | host: Homo sapiens | study: EMG produced TPA metagenomics assembly of...
CTGTCTGCGTGAAGCTGTATCAGACGATCCACTCTTCCTTCCAGCGCACGAAGCAGCGTTACTTCGTCAATATATTCCAGGTCTCCGCCTACCGGAACTCCACTTGCTGATCCTGCTGACACGGATTCCTGTAGGTTTGATCAGCTTACTGATATACATTGCAGTTGTCTCACCTTCCAGACTGGAATTGGTGGCAATGATCACTTCTTTGATATCTTCTGTCTGCAGGCGCTTCATAAGTTCTTTGAGACGGATATCATCCGGTCCGATTCCCAGCATCGGCGATATTGCACCATGAAGCACATGATAAACCCCTTCGTATTTGCCGGTTTTTTCATAAGCTGCAAGATCTCTGGTATTTTCTACAACCATAATAGTACTCGCATCTCTCTTGGGATTGCTGCAGATCGGACAGAGTTCCTGGTCTGTCAGCGTACAGCACTTCTTGCAGTAACGGATCTTCTCACGAGCACCCGTGATCGAAGAGGTCAGCTGTTCAACCTGGTCTTTTGGCATATTCATAATATGAAATGCCAGTCTCTGCGCCGACTTCGGTCCGATTCCCGGCAGATGAGACAGCTGTTCGATCAGCTTGTTGATATGTGTGCTGTAATATTCCATCAGAAGGGAAGGCCTCCGCCTAAACTTCCGAGTCCTCCTGTCAGTTTTGACATTACTGCTGCTGATTCTTCTTCAACTTTGCGAAGTGCCTCATTCGTAGCTGCCACGATCAGATCTTCCAGCATTTCAATATCGTCCGGATCAACTACTTCTTCTGCAAGTTTTACCTTTGTCACTTCACGTTTACCGGAAACAGTAACCTCCACAGCTCCGCCGCCTGCTGCTGCTGTAAATTCTTTTTCTTCCAGAGCCTTCTGATTCTCTTCCATCTGACGCTGCATTTTCTGCGCCTGTTTCATCAAATTATTCATGTTACCCGGCATTCCCATGCCCGGAAATCCTCCACGTTTTGCCATTTTATAAATCCTCCTGATGATATTTAATATATGAAAACCGCCTGTGCGGGATTCTTTGATAATATTTATTCTTCCGGCTCAGATCCAGGTGTTTCTTCGATCACAACATCCATATGGATATTCTCACGGATTGCCTGATCGACTGTGATCTGTGTCAGATTTGTCTGCTGGTGGTCCTCTGCTACAAGCATATGAAGTTCAATGCTCTTTCCAAGCTTCTGTTCAATGATCGTCTGCAATTCTTTCTTTGCGTCAGAATCATCCGGATAAAGCCTGCCAAGAGGTGTCTGGAATTCCACATACAGTATTGGTTCACCAGTCTCTCCATTGTATTTCGGCACAGACTGAAGCAACGCCTGTTTGAAAGCTGCTGTAGTCTGTCCAACGATCATCTTCCAGCTTGCCACTATCTTCTGCAGGTCTTCCGGAGCAGCCTTCTGTGGCGGCTTCGGCGGTTCTGCCTGCGCAGCTGTTGCTTCGCTTCCCGGTGCTGCCGCACTCTGTACGACTACCTGCTGTACCGGGCGTTCCTCTATCTTCTGCTCCAGTACACGGATACGATCCAGAACAGAATCCAGGTTCGTCTCCATTGCCGGACGGCAGAGTTTGATCAGAGCAATTTCCACAAGCACTCTTTTTTGTGTTGCAAAACGAATCTGATTGGACAAATCTGAAAAAATACGAATATATCTCATCAATGTATCACTGTCCGTCATCTCACTCTCTTCTTTGAGAAGTTTCAGATTCTCAGAAGAAACATCTATCGCTTCTTCCGGATTATCCGAAGTCTTGACAAGAAGAAGATTCCGCATGTACCAGGTAAAATCACCTACAAACTGACTCAGTTCTCTTCCTCCCACAATCAGCTCTTCCAGAATGCGAATTGCAGATGTCACATCTCCGGCAAGCACCTTGCGAAGGAGTCTGCTGAATACTTCTGTATCGACAGCGCCCAGCACATCCAGCACTTTATCATAGGTAAGTGTCTGCCCCAGATAAAACGCAATACACTGATCCAGAAGGCTGAGTGCATCTCGCATGGATCCGTCTCCTGCCTTTGCCACATAACGAATTGCTTTTTCTTCTGCTTCCACGCCTTCAACTTTCAGAAGTTCTGACAACCGTGCGGCGATCGTATCGATTGAGATCCTGTGGAAATCATACCGCTGACATCTGGACAAAATCGTAATCGGAATCTTGTGGGCCTCGGTTGTTGCCAGAATAAAGATCACATAAGACGGCGGTTCTTCCAGTGTCTTGAGCAGGGCATTAAACGCACCAGTAGAAAGCATATGCACCTCATCGATGATATATACTTTGTACCTGCCCTCTGTCGGGCGATACGTAACCTCTTCCCGAATCTCTCGAATATTATCCACACCGTTATTGGAGGCAGCATCGATCTCGATCACGTTCATGGAAGTACCCGCCTGAATGGCTTTGCACATCTCACATTCATTACAAGGACTTCCATTCACCGGATGCTCACAGTTGACTGCTTTTGCCAGGATCTTGGCTACCGTTGTTTTACCGGTACCCCTTGTTCCGCAAAAAAGATATGCATGTCCGATACGGTTTGCGTTGATCTGATTGGTAAGCGTGGTCACAATGTGATCCTGCCCTTTGACGTCTTCAAAATTATCGGGCCTGAACTTTCGGTACAGGGCAGTATAACTCATGAATACACTCCTCTCCTGCTGCCCGGGAATATCATATTTGCAGAAATATTCTCAGGCATTAAGCCGCCGCAGGAAAACTCCCGCGGCGGTCGTTGTTCTCTCTGTTATAACTCCTGTCAGTCTCCGAAGCTGATACCGATCTGTTTGGCAGCTTTGACGATCTGATCTTTCGGTGAAACCATTTTCAGTTTGCCCGCACATTCAGCAAGCGGAACCCTCTTGATCTTGCCGTTGATGACGCCGATCATAATTCCGTAATCTTCATCCAGAATTGCCTCTGCTGCACCGGCACCGATTCTTGTAGAAAGTACACGGTCATACGGACACGGTTCTCCTCCACGCTGAATATGTCCCGGAACTGTAACACGTACTTCGCTGCCGATCACCTGATTGATCTGATCCGCGATCTCATAAGAAACAGACGGATATTTCTTCGCTCTGACTTCGAGTTTTTCTTTATATTTTTTCTTCGGAAGTTCTGCATCTTCTTTTGAAATTGCACCTTCAGCAACGGCAAGGATCGTAAAACGTTTTCCTGCTTTATTTCGTTTCTCGATCGCAGCACATACTTTCTTGATATCGTACGGAATCTCCGGAATCAGAATAATATCTGCACCGCCGGCAATACCTGCATGGAGAGTCAGACTTCCGACTTTGTGTCCCATGATCTCAACGATAAATACACGGCCGTGAGATGTTGCTGTTGTATGAATACAGTCGATTGCATTCGTAGCAATATTTACCGCACTCTGGAAACCAAATGTCATATCTGTTCCATAAATATCATTATCGATCGTTTTTGGCAGATGAATGATATTCAGACCTTCTTCTCTCAGAAGATTGGCTGTCTTCTGCGTTCCGTTTCCACCAAGAATAACCAGACAGTCCAGACACAATTTGTAATAGGTCTGCTTCATAGCTTCAACCTTATCCAGTCCTTTTTCATCCGGCACGCGCATCAGTTTAAACGGCTGACGGGATGTACCAAGTATCGTACCACCGCGGGTCAGAATTCCGGAAAAATCTTTTGCTGTGAGCATATGATATTTTCCATAGATCAGTCCTTTATATCCGTCATCAAATCCATAAACTTCCAGGTCTTCCACTGCATTTGACAGGGCTTTTACAACACCTCTCATAGTTGCATTCAGAGCCTGGCAGTCACCACCGCTTGTTAATAAACCAATTCTTTTGATCATCGTAGATTTTCCTCCTTACAGTGTAAGTGTGTAACTGTTCACAGCTAATATCCCGCGAGGTGTTTTGCCATGAATATGGCAAAATCCCGAGACATACGGGGCAAAATGCCATCACCGAAGGTGATTTGGAATGCATTTTGACCAAGTTACTGTGAACGGAGTGAACAGTAACGTAAGTGTTGTTTACTATTATATAATACTTTACCCCTACTTGACAAGTATTCAAAAATCGTCTATACTTAAAGTCCGCGCAGCCGGGGAGATAGCGGTGCCCTGTACCTGCAATCCGCTACAGCAGGGGTGATGCCAATCTGAGGTTTGTCTCCTGTGGAGCTGCCCTTTATAAGTGGCGTTGACGTTTGGGTCTCACGCAACAGGAATCTGTGAACCGTGTCAGGACAGGAATGTAGCAGCACTAAGCAGAAGCTCTTGTGTGCCGTGAGGGTGCCTGGGCCGAGTTAACTGTAAAGGTAACGTTCATGGGAACATTTCGAAGTGCGGCGCGCGGAAAAAAGATTATTCTGCTCTGTGGATATCATTTCCATAGAGTATTTTTTTATGCAATAAGACCGGAAACAGAGGAATTCTCTTTCCTTCTGTCTCCGGTCTTATGTTTTTGGCTTAAAATTTTGGTTTATTCTAAAGTCTGTTTTTGGGATCAGACTTTATGCACATTTTTTATTTACAGATATCAGCAACGACCTGATTGATCAGTTTGCCATCTGCTTTACCTTTGAGATCTCCCATAACCGCTTTCATGATCTGACCTTTATTCTTGGTGGCAAGCACATCTGCAAATTTTTCTTCCAGGTATGTGCGGATTTCTTCTGCGCTCATCTGCTGTGGCGCATATTTTGCAATCACATCATATCTTGCCTGATATTCAGCGCGAAGATCATCACGGCTTTCCGGACAGGTATCCAGCTGTTCTTTGACTGTTTTCATTTCTTTCAGGATCACACGGTCAACCAGTGCTTCCGGAACATCCTCTCTGCAGCCTTCATCAATGGCAGCTTTTTTTACTGCTGATACCAGTGAAGACACTGCATCCTTCGTTGTTTTATCTTTTGCTTTCATGGCAGCAACCATGTCTTTTCTTAATGCTTCCAGTGTCATTTCAAAATCCTCCTCGTATTTTCTTTTTCTTATCATATCACTTCCGGAACAAAAAACAAGGGGCTTGCTTTTTAATCAGCCCGGGTCTGTTCCTGTTCTGCCTGCTGCTTCGCAAGCATTTTCAGACGTTTTTTCTTTTCGCGGAGTTCCCGAAAAAAATCCGACAGCATCATCGAACATTCTTCTTCCAGAACACCACGGGTAATTTTTACCTGATGATTAAAATTGTCTACCTGCAAAAGATTCAGGACCGATCCTGCACAGCCTGCTTTTGGGTTCATACTTCCGATCACAACCTCATCAATTCTGGACTGTACCAGTGCTCCGGCGCACATCTGACATGGCTCCAGTGTCACATACATCGTACATCCTTCCAGCCGCCAGTCGCCCAGTTTTTTGCTTGCTTTACGGATCGCATTCAGTTCCGCATGTGACAATGTATTTTTATCTGTATTTCTTCTGTTGTATCCTCTCGCAATGATTTTTCCGTCCGATACGATCACGCAGCCAATCGGCACTTCTTCCAGTGCCCGCGCTTTTTTTGCCTGTCGGATGGCTTCTTTCATAAAACGCTCCTGTTCTGTCAAAAGATTCTCCTCCTGATCGTTGTTGCTCTTTTCAAATCAGTATAGTAAAAGTCGGTTGCAAAATCAATGAGGAAAATTTAAAATAGAATTCATACGTCCGGCACTGCAAACTGTCGGATTACTCAACTTTCTAAAGACAGGAATGATAATTATGCCAGCAATTCATGGATTAAACAAAACAACTTTACTGGATTATCCAGGAAGGATAGCCGCTACGATCTTTCTGGGAAGCTGCAACTTCCGCTGTCCGTTCTGTCAGAACAGTTCTCTTGTACTGCATCCGGCAGATGAACCAGTGATCCCGGAAGAAGAAGTACTCTCTTTCCTGAAAAAACGCCGCGGAATTCTGGACGGTGTCTGTATTTCCGGCGGAGAACCTACCCTTGCTTCTGATTTGGAAGATTTTATCTGCAAAATACATGCCCTCGGGTATCCTGTCAAACTGGATACCAACGGAACTCGGCCTGACGTCTTGAAGCATCTGGCCGAAAGAGGACTGATTCAAAAGGCAGCCGTGGATATCAAGGCCTGTCCTGATAATTATCCTTCTCTCACAGGCATGATGCATCCGGATCTGACCGCCATTCAGGAAACTGTTTCTTTTCTGCTCCACGGAAAACTCGATTACGAATTTCGGACCACAGTTGTAAAGGAACTACATAATGAAAATGATTTCATTCAGATCGGCCAATGGCTGAAAGGAGCCAAAGCCTACTATCTCCAGGCTTACAGAGACTCCGATGAAGTCCTGCAGCCTGGCTTCAGTAGTTATTCCCTTGAAGAACTTGAACACTTCCGCGAAATTTTACTGACGACCATCCCACTTGTCGAAATCCGAGGTATCGATTAAACGATACCAATATCCACCTTTCCTTCCCGGAATCTGAATATGTCTGCTTTCTTTGAAATATGGAAAGCCAAACATATTTGCCATGAAGCGCTCCTGTTGATCATACGCCCCAGGGATGCCAAGAACCATCTGGCCACATTTATTTCTGCACAAAAGAAGATGTCCGAAATTATAAGAGCCATACTGTACGAAGCGATTATTTCGAAGCATACAGGCCCTTCGTCCAAGATGACACAGATCCTGTGGTGAGATCTTACGGCAGTCACTCAGCTCCCCGTCAGAAAAAGCATCGCAGGGAGTCCCCGGAAGAGGGCACGATGGGTGTGGTTTATCATGTTCATGAAGCATTTCCTCAGAAACTAGATCTGAAGCATCTGATTCCTGCACAGACTGCGAGTGCAGTTCCTGCTGTGTTGTTTCTTCCTTCTGTACATTTTCTGCCTGCTCCGTCCGGTCATCCCTATCTTGCTCAGGTGCCTCTGTCTTTGATTCTGCAATTTCTTCTTCAGAGCTTCTCTCTGTCTCCGACAGATCTGGCTGCGTTTCCGGTATCATCTTTTTCTCCACCACTCGGAAGTTTCCCGGCCGGATCATCTGATCATCCCATTCGGTTCCAAAAAATCCACCCTGCTCTGTTACAAAAATCATTCCCCCCATTTCATCCAGAGATTTTCCACTGTCTCCCATATTCCCTGCAGATATTTCCAGAATGCACTCCACCTTACCTTCTCCCGTTACACAGCCTCCAAGAAGAATTCCGTCCAACAGCCCCCTGTTCCGTACAAATCCATAAACACTGCATGTGGACTCCGGCATCAGTCCCGGACACTGCAGATGCAGTTCGATTCTGCAGATCTCACCCCGTACTTCTATTTTTACAAATCCACAGTTGCTTCCCTTCTTCTCTTTCTGGTATTCATATACATAAGCCACAAAACGTCGGTACTCAGCCAAGCAGCTTCCTCCCGTTTTTTTCATATCACTTATATATATGCAAAAAATCCCGGAAGATCACTCTTCCAGGATATTGTTTTCCCTCCACATATAGAATGCTGACCGAATCCATTTCTTCAAAGCAGTACGCATCTCTTCTTTCAGCTGATTTTTTCCTTCAGCCGATGCAATGCAACCCGGTAGTGAAGGATAGAATCCTGTATACTTTTCATTTTCTTTCAAGGTTTCATAAGGTGTTTCCCAGAATATCTCAAAGAATTCCTTTTCATCTATGATACCTTCTTCGAGCATCCTGCACATACCATCTACTCCTTTGTGATACAGAGGAAGTTTCTGTTCTCTTCCTGTAACCGAATCCTTAATCCGGTATTTTTCCTGAATCTCACCACTGCAAAACCAGCTGTCATAAATCCGCTGAAATTTTTCGGCATCCAGTCCGTATTCCTTTTTCATGATCTCTGCATATCGAACGGACCGCTTCATAGAGTCCGCATTGTTCTGTGCAATAATGCAAAGGAGTGTCACTGCTTTTATCCAATCTTTATCCATATTTTCCTCATTCATCCTTCCAGTATTTCCTGATCATATTTTTTGTCTACTGCGATATCTGATTGCAAATGTTTCCTTATCACGAAACATTATACCTAAAATCTTCTCTATCATCAATACATAGAACTTTCTTTATTGCGAAATATTAGGATATGGAGAAAATATGATACAGAAGATCAGAATGGATATGAGTATTGGCAGCAATATTCAGAAAAGGCGCTACCAATGTAAACTCAAACAGGATCAGGTCATTGCAAAAATGAATCTGATGGGTATTCCGATCTCCAAGAGCAGTTATGCCAAGATTGAAACCAATCGTATGAATATCAAAGTCAGCGAACTGGTTGCTCTGGCCAAGATTCTGGACTGTGAAGTAGGAGACTTTTTCAAAGATTTAAAATAAAATTTCATCTGTCATTTGTTGTTATATTTTCGTTGCCTGTAGTACAAATTGCGCTACGGTTTTTTTATTTTAAGCAAAAATACTCTTTATCTCTGTGAATTCACACTTGGGCTCATGGCAATGCTTCTGTTTCTGAATCTCTATCTTTCACAGAAAATGTTCCATATGTTGAAGCGCATGCACAAATCAATTGTGTGCGAAGGTGTGGAAACAGAAGTAATCGCTGATTTCCTTAAAAATGAAGGATGTAATGAGATTCAGGGATTCCTTTATTATCGTCCAATGTGTATTGGAGATTTTGAGACTGTTATGCATATACAGAACGCAGTGTGATCCACACAATTCTTTATACTGGAAAAGTCAGCCAGGTTTTTTCTGTTTAATTTGTTTGAATCCTGTAAACAAAATATACTATATAATAATTTAAATCAACAAAAAAACTTTTTGTAACTTTTTTGAAAAAGCCTGTTGACATTTCCATATCTCTATAATATAATATGTCTTGCGTTGAACGACGAAACAAAAACAAATAACGAAGTGTGGCTCAGTTTGGTAGAGCGCTGCGTTCGGGACGCAGAGGCCGCAGGTTCAAATCCTGTCACTTCGACTACTTGGCAGGGGCGCCGAAATTCTTGGAAATCAAGAGTTTCGGTGTTTTTTTGCGTTTAAAAAGAGATTCCGGAAAATGGGCGTGAAATCAACGGTCACAAATTTAGTCACGAATCCCAGTCAGCTTATTCAGCAGTTCCTAGCGCATTCTTTCTCTTGCAAGTAAGCATAAAATAGATTATATTTATAAATAAGATATTTATTTAACAAGCATAAAGAAAAAACGTCTGCATCAAACAGGCGGAACAGGAGTCTTCTTATGATCGATGTAAAAAGTATCAGTACGCACTGTACAAGAACAGAATTTGTCGGAACAACCGTCCTGGATACGATCGGACTGGTGATTTCCGGTATTGATGATACATTATTAAAAGAAATGAATGTCGGAATGAAATACCACGCCCTTGGACTTTTCAGTTCCCGAACCGGTGCTGCCGGACAGATCACAGCAATCGATGATGCCGTAAAAGCAACCAACACCGAAGTTCTTTCCATTGAGTTTCCACGAGACACCAAAGGTTGGGGTGGTCATGGAAACTATATTGTAATCGGCGGCAACGATGTTTCAGATGTACGTCATGCAATCGAGCTTGGCCTCGAACTTACAAAGAAAAATGCAGGAGAGCTTTATATCAGCGAATCCGGTCATCTGGAATTCACTTATTCCGCAAGCGCGGGAGCTGCACTGCAGAAAGCATTTCATGCCGTACCAGGCGAGGCCTTCGGCTTCATGGCAGGATCTCCTGCTGCAATTGGTCTTGTAATGGCCGATACCGCTATGAAAGCATCTGCCGTAAATATCACCTGTTATATGACGCCAAGTATCGGAACCAGTCACTCTAACGAAGTGATTCTCGGTATCTCCGGCGATGCCAGTGCTGTTAAAGCAGCGGTACTGGAAGCCCGTCAGGTTGGACTGGAACTTCTGATCGGCATGGGCAGCTATCCGGAAATCCCAGGAACTCCATATCTGTGATACTCAACAATATATTTTCAGTCAAAAAAGCTGTCTGGTCAAACCAGACAGCTCTTTTTATTATTCTTATATTTAATTTAACTGGTATACATCCGCATACTGTAATCCAAAACTCAGTGCCTCACTGTGACTGCTACAGTAAATGTCAACATGGCCATAAGGAGTTCCGAGATCTTCTACTGTATAAACATTTCCATTGATCAGAAGTTTGGTTCCAAACGGTACCCCTGCCATTGCAACAGTACGTCCTGCCACTGGTGTTGTACCACTTGCGGTTGCATTTCCAGCTGTTCCGCAGCACTGTGCGCAGTTACAGTATCCTGTCAGTTTAAAATTACCAAGGTAAGTTCCCTGACTGGAAGAGCTGGTCTCTGAAGAACTTGTATCAGAAGAACTACTGCTCGTCTCTTCAGCTGTTGCACTGTCTGAAGATGTATCTTCGGAGTAATCACTGCTGTCCGTTGAAGATGTATCCTCTGTATATGTGGTATCTTCACTGCCGGAAGAAGTATCCTGTGCTTCTGAAGTATATCCAGATTCATCCACTACATCTGTTTCTTCATCTGTTTCTTCATCTGTATTTTCATCCTGTGCAGCTTCTGCTGTTTCCTGTGCGGCTGCTGCTTCTGCCGCTGCAGCTTCAGCAGCTTTTTCCTGTTCAGCCTCTTCCATCAGCTGTGAAATACTACTGTCTGCACTGTTCACCTGAGTCATAAGAGCATCTGCTTCTTCCTGACTTGCACTGATCTGGTTTACATAGGAATTGATATTGTCACTGGTCGATGCCACCAGATTCTGTACTTCCTGCTGCTTAGAGCTTTTCTCTGTAAGAAGATTTCCAATAGAAGCAGACTCTTCTTCGACCTGAGTTTCCTGAGTCTTGATTGCTTCCTGTGTCTCCTCATATTTCTTCAGCATGTTTCTGTCATATGTAGAAATTGTAGCCACATTGTTTGCCTGATTCATAAAATCAGAAAGATTGTCAGATGACAAAAGCATTTCAAGCATAGTACTTCCACCATGCTCGTACATGTACTGGATACGAATCTTCATTGCCTCGTACTGGTCCTGTGCATTCTGCTTTGCCACTTCAAGCTGAGCCTTTACATTCTTAAGCTCCTCTTCTTTCTCGGCAGCCTCAATGCTGAGCTGTGAAATACTGTCTGTAAGTTCATTATATTGGGAATTCAGTTCTGCAAGGTAGGACTCCAGTTCCTGTTTCTTGCTTTCCAGCCCGCTGATATTCGCCTGGGCCTGCGCAAGTCCTGCCTGTGCTTCCTGCTTCTGTGCCTGTGCAGCTGCAATCTGATCTTCTGTGGAAGCAAATACGGTTGTTCCCATAGATACGGTCACTGCACATGCCAGCAGCAGTGAAAGAACTTTCTTACTCTTCATAAAAACACCTCTTAAATATTTTGTAGGTTAAGTATAACACATTCTCACAAATAATCAATACTTTCATTTCATTTTTGTAACATTCATGTAACATTTCACATTTTTATACCCTGAAATCCAGTAGATTTTGCCTCCAAAATTCTAAATTATTACAGAATCATTTCATTTTTTACATATTTTTCCAGAAACATAAAAGATCCAGGAACACAGGATTTATCCCATGTCCCCGGATCTTATTATTTCTTATTTAGAGATTCAAAAATCGGCTGATCTGTCTGCAGCCACTGTATTTATTCAACTGCTTCTTCCAGTTCCTCTTCCGGTTCTGCATCCAGCATTTCCTGATACTTTTCAAGAATCAGTGTCTGGATCCTATCTCTGGTACGGGAATTGATCGGATGCGCAATGTCTCTGTATTCACCATCTGTAGCTTTGCGGCTCGGCATTGCAATAAACAGTCCCTTCTCGCCTTCAATTACTTTGATATCATGAACTACAAATTCTTCATCAATCGTAATCGAAACGACCGCCTTCATCTTTCCTTCCTTCGCAACTTTTCTCACACGTACGTCTGTAATATTCATCGTGCCTGCCCCTTTCATTTTCATACGCATTTCTTTATTTTACAGATTACAAGCTGCTGTCTTCAGCAATTATAACCCATAGCGTTCATTTTTTTCAACAACGATCCTGACTTTTCCGTCTTCGCCTTTATAGCTGGAATTCGCCCGAATCGTATCCCGGCTCTCAACAATACAATTCTCTATGACAGTGTTATCTCCGATATACACATCATTAAGGATCACTGAATTCCTTATCACACAATTATTGCCGACATATACACTCTTGAACAGTACTGAATTCTCTACTGTACCATTGATAATGCAGCCACTCGCAACAAGACTGTTCTTCACCTCTGCCCCAGGATTATACTTGGCCGGCGGAAGATCGTCGATCTTTGTTTTGATTCCCGGTTCCTGTCTGAAGAAATAATTACGGATCTCCGGCTGCAGAAATGCCATATTGGTACGATAATAAGCTTCTGCATCAGAAATATTACTCCAGTAATCCTCTGTCTTATAACCATAAATTCGTTTCAGGTTTTTGTAACGGATCAGGATGTCATTTACAAAATCATGTCTGCCTTCCTGTGCAGCCCGCTCGATCAGTTCGATCAGCAGCCTTCTTCTTACAACGTAAATACCTGTTGATATTGTATTATAAGAAGAAACGATCGGTTTCTCTTCGAACTCCACAATTCTGCCATCGTCATTCATACGAAGCACGCCAAAGCGCTCTACCTCATTCTGGTCCCGGCATGTTGTGCAGACAACTGTAATATCTGCCCGTTTCGCAATATGATATTCAAGGACTTTATTATAGTCCATCTTATACACACAGTCACCGGATGCAATGATTGCATAAGGTTCATGACTCTTTTTCAAAAAATCAATATTCTGATAAATGGCATCTGCTGTTCCCTGATACCATAAGCTGTTATTCTTGGTAATCGTAGGAGTGAATACAAACAGACCTCCCTGCTTTCTTCCAAAATCCCACCATTTTGAGGAACTCAAATGTTCATTTAACGATCTTGCATTGTACTGCGTCAGAACTGCAACTTTCTGAACATGGGAATTTGCCATGTTGCTCAGGGCAAAATCGATGCTTCGATAACTTCCTGCAACAGGCATCGCTGCAATCGCCCTCTTGTCCGACAGTTCTCTCATGCGGTTGTTATTTCCGCCGGCCAGAATAATTCCAATTGCTCTCATGCCTGCTCACCATCCTTTGCTTTAATGATCTGTCCACTTTCCAGGATTCCTCCCGGATAATCTTCTGTCGCTGTCACTCCGGATATTGCAGTATTTCTTCCTATTTTAACGTTATCCGGAATTACGCTCTGTTCTCCCACAGTCGCAAGTCCGAATGCATATACAGCCGGCTTCAACACATTTTCTGCTTCTTCGCCACATCCAAGTGTTACATGATTGCCAACCGTAACATTCTCTGCCACGATTGCTTTATCCAGAACGGAATCTTCTCCGATCACTGTATTTCTCATAATGATCGAATCGCGTACCACAGTGCCCTTACCGATCACTACATTTGGTCCGATCACTGAATGATGAACTTCGCCATAGATTTCCGCACCTTCGCCTATAATGCACTGGTCTGTCACGGCATCTTCTGCAATATACTGCGGTGGAATGATATCACCCTTGGTGTAGATCTTCCAGAATTCTTCATAAAGGTTGAACTCCGGTATGATATCGATCAACTCCATATTGGCCTCCCAGTAAGATCCAAGTGTTCCCACATCTTTCCAGTAGCCATTGTATTCATATGCGAACAGTCTCTGTCCGTTCTCTTTACAATAAGGAAGAATATGTTTTCCAAAATCACAGTTGCTCTGATCTTTCAGCGCGATCAGTGCCTCTTTGAGTACCGGCCAGCTAAATATGTAAATTCCCATGGAAGCAAGATTACTGCTTGGTTTCTCCGGTTTCTCTTCAAATTCTGTCACACGCCCTGATCCATCAGTTACCATGATGCCGAAACGGCTGGCTTCCTCCATCGGAACCGGCATACAGGCAATCGTGACATCTGCCTTGTTTGCCTTATGATAATTCAGCATCACTTCATAATCCATTTTATAAATATGGTCACCTGACAAAATCAATACATAATCCGGATTGTACTGCTGCATGTAATCCAGATTCTGAAAGATCGCATTAGCGGTTCCTGTATACCATTCACTGTTTGTACTCTTCTCATATGGAGGAAGTACCGTAACTCCGCCCTCATTTCGATCCAGATCCCACGGAATACCAATTCCGATATGCGTATTCAGACGCAGCGGCTGATACTGTGTCAGTACACCAACTGTGTCGATACCAGAATTAATACAGTTACTTAATGGAAAATCAATAATGCGGTATTTACCGCCAAAAGCGACTGCAGGTTTCGCAACCTTTTGTGTCAGTACTCCCAGTCTGCTGCCCTGACCACCCGCCAGAAGCATGGCGATCATTTCTTTTTTCATCATCTCGCAATCACCTCTTGTATGTTATGATTTTCCATTATATCATACTTTTTTGCATCCGTGAACATAATTTACAATTTTTTTGATTTTTTCTTCTGTTTTTTATATTTTTTGCACACGTTTTTTTTACTTCAGAAAAACAATACAGTACTTTTTATGTATGTTTTGCACAATTATTCTTCTATTATATTGGTATATTTGCACATTGTTCTCATAAAAAGTAACACTTTTCATTTTTATCTGACAGAGGTATAATAAAAAGCATTAAAGATAAGGAGATTTTTATTATGTATCAGATAGACTTTCATAAACCGCTCTCCATCCATTTCATTGGTATCGGCGGCATCAGTATGAGTGGACTGGCTGAAATTCTTCTTGAAGAAGGTTTTACAATTTCCGGTTCTGATTCCAAAAAAAGCCCTCTGACCAGTCTTCTGGAAAGCAAAGGTGCGAAAATTTACTATGGTCAACGCGCCTCCAATATTTCCGATTCTGTTCAGGTGGTTGTCTATACAGCAGCTATTCACCCGGATAACCCGGAATTTGCATGTGCAAAAGAAAAAGGCATTCCGATGCTGACCAGAGCGCAGCTTCTTGGTCAGATCATGCGCAACTATGATACTTCCATCGCAGTTGCCGGAACACATGGCAAAACCACGACCACATCCATGCTTTCTCACATTCTTCTCAAAGGTGAATGTGACCCGACCATCAGTGTAGGCGGTATCCTGCCTGCAATCGGCGGTAATATCCGTGTTGGACAGTCTGAAACCTTCCTGACAGAAGCATGCGAATATACCAACAGCTTCCTGAGCTTTTTCCCAACCATCGGGATCATTCTGAATATTGATGCGGATCATCTTGATTTCTTCAAAGATATTGATGATATCCGTCATTCCTTCCGCACATTTGCAGAACTTCTCCCGGCAGAAGGTGCACTCATCATTAATGCAGATACACCAAAATACGAAATGATCACAGAAAATCTTCCATGTAAAGTGATCACCTACGGTCTGGAACACGATGCTGAATACACAGCCACAGACATTACTTATGACGAACTTGGCCATGCAACCTTCCATGTTCTTCACAACGGAGAAGACCTGGGCACATGTTCTCTGAAAGTGCCTGGCATTCACAATGTATCCAATGCTCTGGCATCTATCGCTGCAGGACAGCTTCTTGACCTGTCTACAGAAGTGATCTTTGATGGTCTGAAAGATTTCGGCGGTACAGACCGCAGATTCCAGTATAAAGGCAAAATTGGCGATGTAACGATCATTGATGATTATGCGCATCATCCGACAGAGATTGAAGCCACCCTTCACGCAGCCAAAAATTATCCACATAAGAAGATCTGGTGTGTATTCCAGCCTCATACTTATACACGTACCAAAGCCCTTCTTCCGGAATTTGCCAAAGCTCTTACCCTTGCAGATCACGTCGTACTGGCTGATATCTATGCTGCACGTGAAACGGATAATCTTGGCATTTCTTCCAGAAATCTGCAGGAAAAAATCGTCGAACTCGGTACTCCATGTGAATACTTCCCGACCTTCGACGAGATTGAAAACTTTTTATTAGAAAATTGTACACAGGGCGACCTGTTGATAACTATGGGCGCCGGAGACGTTGTAAATATTGGTGAACAGCTCCTTGGCAAATAAGTTATCCACATTATCCACATGTTTATACACATTTTTATATGCGTATGGCATGTGGATTTTTTATGCAAAACTGGTTCACATAATATTTTGTCGATTTTTCATATTTTTTGCGATAATATACGAAATTTCGCCATTTTTTCGCGGTTGCACATAATTTTATCCTCCATGTACTTTCCACATTATCCACATTATCCACATTCATTTGTGGAAATCCTCTGTAGAAAAATCGCCTATTCTCATTTGAAAAATGTTGTGCTATAATCCAAGTGTTCCAAAACAGCCGCATTATTGCGGAAAAGTCATAACTGTTCACAGGTAATATCCTGATGAAATGAACAGCATCGGAAAGTGAGCGATATTTCATGGCAATGATCACATTACATAATGCCTCCCTCCCGGAGGTTACGATCTTATCGAACACATTTATTGATAATTATATGCCGGAAGCTAATGGAGAGTTTGTAAAAGTATATATCTACCTTTTGCGTGCACTTTCCAGTGCTCCGGTTTCTTTCAGTCTGGAGCAGATGGCAGACCGTCTTCTCTGCACCGAGAGAGATATTCTCCGTGCACTGAAATACTGGGCCAAACAGCAGCTTCTTACTCTTGATTTCACAGACAATAATAAGCTTTGCGGAATTTCTCTTCTCACTCCTGTAGCTCCTTCCAGTCCGACGGATGCCGTGCAGGATGAGATTTCCGTTACTTCCGAACAGCCGAAGGACCAGCCTGTTGTCCGTACAGAAGCACTTACTCCGGACCGTGTAAATGAACTGAAACAAAACGAAGATATCATCCAGCTTCTTTATGTAGCCGAACAATATCTTGGCAAAACACTTTCACCTACAGAAATTCAAAAGATGCTTTTCTTCTATGATGGCCTTGGCATGTCTGCTGACCTGATCGAATATCTGATTGAATATTGCGTGGGCCACAATCACAAGAGCATCCGCTACATCGAGAAGGTGGCTCTTGCCTGGGCTGAGGAGGGAATTACCTCTGTGGAAGAAGCCAAGCAGTCCGGCTCCCGATATAATAAAGACTATTTTTCTATTCTCAAGGCTCTCGGAATCACCAACCGCAATCCCGTAGAGACAGAGATCACACTGATGGACACCTGGCTTCGAACCTATGGCTTTTCCATGGAGGTCATCCAGGAAGCCTGCAACCGTACTGTCCTTCAGACAGGTCAGGCCAGCTTCCAGTATACAGACAAGATTCTGGAAGGCTGGAAAAAGAAAGATGTACATACGATCGATGACATCCATACTCTGGATACCGAACACAAGAAACGCCGTCAGGACCGGAAAGCAGCATCCTCCAAACCTGCACAGCCTTCCAATAACCGTTTCAATAACTTCCAGCAGCGAGAATACAACTTCGACGAATATGAGAAGCATCTATTGAACCAGTAAAGTTACCGTGAACGAAGTGAACAGTAACCCAGTAAAGGAGAGTACCGTGGCTTTACAGAATTTTCAGTATGATATTATTATGAGAGAATACAGCCGGCGTCAGTCCCAGGTGCAGCATGATCTGGAAGAACGCCGCAAAGAAGCATTTATCCGTGTTCCACGCCTGCTGGAGATTGATCAGGAGGTTGCAGCCTTGAGTGCCAGAAAAGCCCGTTCTCTTCTGCAGGGTGAATCCGATACTGTAGAAGATCTCAAAAAAGACGTGGCCGCTCTGGCTCAGGAACGCCGTACACTTCTTCGCAGCAACGGATTTTCTGATGATTATCTGGAACCTCATTATTTCTGTCCACTCTGTCAGGATACTGGCTATGTTGACGGACAAAAATGTTCCTGTTTCAAAAAATCCGAGGTCGAATTACTGTACACACAGTCAAATCTTAAAGAGATTCTCAAAAAAGAGAACTTTGAACACTTTTCTTTTGACTGGTATTCTGATACAATGAAGAACGAAGCAACCGGATTAACAGCCCGCGAAACAGCAAAACGGGCTTATAATACTGCCCGGAACTTTGTAGATGATTTTGACAAGCGCGCACAGAACCTATTTCTGTACGGTAGCACCGGAGTAGGCAAGACCTTTCTCTCTCACTGTATTGCCAGCGAGCTTCTCAAAACCGCACACTGTGTTCTGTATTTTTCTGCATTTGATCTGTTTGACCGTCTGGCTCAGACAGCTTTTTCCAGAAAATCCGAAACAGACCCGGGTGATGATTTTATCCTTGACTGTGATCTTCTGATCATAGATGATCTTGGGACAGAGCTTACCAACAGTTTTGTCTCCTCGCAGTTATTTTTGTGTATTAACGAACGTATTTCCCGTCGTAAATCCACGATCATATCTACAAATCTGAAACTTGAAGATTTTTCAGCCACCTATTCCGAGAGAACTTTTTCCCGGATAGCAAGTAATTACCAGATGCTGAAGCTTATCGGCAAAGACATCCGAATACAGAAAATATTTTTAGGAGGAAAATAAACGATGGCACAGTTAAACAACAAGGAACTGACAACACTTCCTGTAGGAAGGCTGGGGCTTATTCCCCTCGATAGCTGCCGCCCCCTTGGCGAAAAAGTAAATGAATGGCTTGTAAAATGGAGAAAAGAGCGTGAGAACCCTGAATTAGGCACCTGCGCTTTTGAAGGATATCAGCGTGATTCCTATATCATCAATGTCAAAACCCCTCGTTTCGGTTCCGGTGAAGGAAAAGGCGAGATCAGTGAATCCGTACGTGGTGACGATATTTATGTTATGGTTGATGTCTGCAACCACAGTATCAACTACACGATCAGCGGATACACCAACATGATGTCACCTGATGATCATTTTCAGGATCTGAAACGTGCCATTGCTGCAGTCGGCGGCAAAGCCCGCAGAGTCAATGTCATCATGCCATATCTCTATGAGAGCCGCCAGAGCAAACGTATCGGACGTGAATCCCTTGACTGTGCGTCCGCACTCCAGGAACTGACAAAAATGGGCGTAGAAAATATCATTACATTCGATGCTCATGATTCACGTGTACAGAACGCAACTCCACTGCATGGTTTTGAAACTATCCAGCCGTCCTATCAGTTCATCAAGGCTCTCCTCAATAATGTAGAAGGTCTTCATATTGACAATGATCACTTCATGATCATCAGCCCGGACGAAGGAAGCATGCGCAGAGCGATCTACCTTGCAAACGTTCTCGGTGTAGATATGGGTATGTACTACAGACGTCTCGACTACACCAAAGTAGTTAAAGGCCGTCACCCAATCGCAGCCTATGAATTCCTCGGCCCAAAACTTGAAGGCAAAGATGTTATCCTGATCGATGATATGATTTCCTCAGGAAGCAGCATTCTGGAGATTGCATCTCTTCTGAAAAAAACGTGGTGCCGGTAAGATCTTTATCTGCACAACTTTCGGACTCTTCACAGAGGGAATGGAAAAATTCGACGCCGCATACGCAAAAGGAACCTTTGATAAACTGCTTACTACAAACCTTGTTTATCAGGATCCGGAGCTTCTCGCAAGAGACTACTATATCAGCTGCGATCTGAGTAAATATATCGCTCTGATCATTGATACACTGAATCATGATATGTCTGTCAGCCATCTGCTCAACCCTGCAGACAGAATCAAAAAATGCGTCAATAATTACATGGCTCAGTATGACAAATAAATCCTGTCACTTCTTCACAGCACAATGCAAAACACCCTGCGGAAATGCAGGGTGTTTTTTATTCTCTTCCCAATCATAAAGAAATCTCATTGACAGAAATTCCTGTTTTCTGCAACACATCCAATTCCTGTTTTTTGCTTGTACTTATGATCACTTGACGACCGGAAGACTCTGTAAGCCATAAAACAGCTGCTTTCAGCCTTTCCGGATCGAAAGCACAGAACATTTCATCAAAGATGACCGGAAGCTTTTCTGCGCCACACAGGAGTTCTCCTGCGGCCAGTCTCATCGCAAGATAGATCTGTTCAACCATGATCAGACGCAGATTTTCAATCGGCAGTACTTCTTTCCCTGTATCAACGCTGATATGAAATTCATCGTCAACCATCAGTTCATGACAGATACCACCGGTAATTCCGCTGAGAGTCTCCGACATCGTCCTCACCAGTCTGTTTCCTGTCTGACAATACATCTGTTCCGACAGTTTATCGATCGTATCCATTGCCAGATTCAGCGCATCAATCTCGACTTCTTCCATCAGAGGCAGATACGCATACTCTTCCATTTCACGAAGTTCTTCTGTCAGATTGGAAAGTTCCATATTTTTTTCACGTAATTCTTCATCCAGACTGCTGCGGCCGCCTTCCAGCTTATTCTGTCTTGTAATCCATCTGGACTTCATTCTTTTACGTTTTTCCAGTTCACGTACTGTACGCATTTCAAAATTCAGTTCTGCAATAAACGCCAAAATACCGGAAATTCCTACCAGTACCGCCGGAATCGTACTTCCTGCCTCCAGCGCCAGAAGCAACGCCCCTGCCAGCGCCAGAAATGCAGTCACACACATTCCCGCGATCTGTGCCTGATTTCTTGTTTCCAGTGCCCCGATTCGTTCGTCAAGAAGATGATATCCGTTACTTTCTTCATTCATACGAAGAGCATCTTCCTGTTCTCCAAGCTGATTCTTCTGATCCTCAGTATCACGGATCTCTCTGCGTATACTTTTAATCTGTGCGGAAATTTTTTCTTTTGCCAGCTGGTCTGCCCTTTTGCGGCGTTCCACCTGCACCTGGTAACCTTTTCTTGTCATCTTGATCCTCTGGGAGGTTTTACCCAGATCCACAGAGCAGTCTCCCGTTGTCTGAAAGCCGGTCATCTGCTTCTGCACTTCACGTACGATTTCTGCCCCGGTATTACCTTTCAATGGAGAAATACAGATTGCATTCTCATATACAGCTTCACTGATACCCAGTGCCATTTTTTCCTCACTGATATGGTCCGCATCAAGAAGCTCTCCACTCTCTTCACAGAGAAGTTCACTGTAAGGTTCTTCTCTGTGAAGATCTCGTGTCAGCCGGTAGTTGCGCCCGCCACTCTCAAACCAGAGTACCCCTGCATAAGGAACATCCGTCCTTCCAAACAGCATACTCTCTATAAAAGCCTGGATTTCTCTTCTTGTTCGTTCTTTCTCCGTGTACAGTACATTCATGTCCGGAGAAAAAGCAATCGTCTGCCTGTAAATACTTCCAAAATCTTTAATTTCAATTTGCTTGATCTTCATATTCTTTTCCTGTCACTGGTCAGGACTTTTGTAGTCAAAAGTGCCTGAAGTCCATAGTAGAGTGCTTTTTTCTCCACTACTGTCAGATCTCTCTTTAAAAAAGTTTTGATATAGTCCCCGATCAGTGTCCCCCTGTACTGGCGATACAGGCTTTCCAGCTGATACGCAGGTCTTGATTCATCCATGATCTCCACAATATTTCCCAGTCCGTGAAGGCGTTCCGGCAGGAGGACATTATCCGGAGAAAGTTTTCCCTTAATGATCAGACGATATATATTTCTTCCGCCCCGCTTCATAACTTCCTTCCGAAGCATATCTTCCAATGCATACTGTGTGGTATTCTGATCTACCGCAAGAACCAGGTTCTGATAAGAACGAAGTGCAAAGGGGCGTAATTTCAGCTTAACGGTTTCCCCGTCAAATTCCCCTTCTATATATCCATGCTTTCCGACGTCATTTCGATTCTGTGGTTCCAGTGCACCTGCATAGACAATCTTATCGCGACATACTGTATGTGGTTTATGAGAATGCCCAAGCGCTATATAATCAAATCCTGCTGCTGCCAGTCTTGTAAAATCCATCGGACAATATCCGACTTCACCACCATGTGCGAGCAGCACATGAAAGCCAGGCTTATTTTGAGGTTTCCATTCATCATATAATGGTGTACGGATCTCCGGATGCTCATAACTCAGCCCATATACAAAAATCTGTTTGTCCGCGATCTCCACACAGGACTGCTGTTCCCTGTCAAAAAAGGTTACATTCCGTGACCAGACAAAATTTCTGTAAAACGAATCTTCTTTTATGTAGTCATGATCTCCTGCCATCAGAAAAACTCTGGTATCCGGTATAGACGCAAACAAATCGTCAACTTCTCTCAGTTCCCTGAGAAGAGGCTGACGATGAAAAAGGTCACCGGCTATAAACAACAAATCCACCGGATTCTTGCGGATACCCACAATGACCCGGCGGAATGTTTCCCAGATTTCTTCTTCCCTCTCATGACTCCACGGACAGCCCCGGTCAGGGACTGCCCCCAGATGTACATCTGAAAGATGAATAAATCTAATCATGCAAAAACTACTCCTTATTATAAATCGCAGTTGTTAACTGTTCTTGGGAATGGAATTACGTCACGGATATTGCCCATACCTGTCAGATACATTACGCAGCGTTCAAATCCCAGTCCAAATCCTGAATGACGTGTGGAACCATATTTACGGAGATCCATATAGAACTGATAGTCTTCTGCTTTCAGTCCCAGCTCATCCATACGTGCTTTCAGCTTATCGTAATCATCCTCTCTCTGGCTTCCACCAATGATTTCACCGATTCCAGGTACCAGACAGTCCATGGCAGCAACTGTCTTGCCATCCTCGTTCTGTTTCATGTAGAATGCCTTGATCTCCTTCGGATAATCTGTCACAAATACAGGTTTCTTGAAGATTTCTTCTGTCAGATAACGCTCATGCTCTGTCTGAAGGTCGCATCCCCAGAATACTTTGTAATCGAATTTGTCATTGTTTTTCTCCAGAAGTTCAATTGCTTCTGTATAAGTCACATGACCAAACTCAGAATCCACTACATGGTTCAGGCGATCCAGAAGTCCTTTGTCGATAAAGGAATTGAAGAAGTTCATCTCCTCCGGAGCATTCTCCAGCACATAACGGATCACGTATTTCAGCATGTCCTCTGCAAGATCCATATTGTCATTCAGATCGGCAAATGCACATTCCGGCTCGATCATCCAGAACTCAGCAGCATGACGTGTTGTATTGGAGTTCTCTGCACGGAAAGTCGGTCCGAATGTATAAATATTACGGAATGCCTGTGCATAAGTCTCACCGTTCAGCTGACCACTTACTGTAAGATTAGTCTCTTTGCCGAAGAAATCCTGACTGTAATCTACAGTACCGTCTTCATTCAGCGGAGGATTCTTCATATCCAGTGTAGTAACCTGGAACATCTCTCCCGCACCCTCGCAGTCACTTCCTGTGATCAGCGGTGTGTGTACATATACGAAACCTCTTTCCTGGAAGAATTTGTGGATCGCGTATGCACAAAGGGAACGTACACGAAATACCGCCTGGAAAGTGTTTGTTCTCGGTCTCAAATGTGTCATGGTTCTCAGGTATTCCAGAGTATGACGTTTCTTCTGAAGCGGATAATCCGGTGCAGATGCGCCTTCTACCTGTACTTCATCAGCCTGAATTTCAAACGGCTGTTTTGCTTCCGGTGTCGGAACCAGAGTTCCCCTGACGATAATAGCAGCGCCTACATTCAGCTTGCTGATCTCGGCAAAATTCGGCATATTGTCGTGATATACAACCTGCAGTGTCTCAAAAAAAGTACCATCATGAAGTACGATAAAACCAAATGCCTTGGAACCACGTACGCTTCGTACCCATCCTCCTACAGTTACTTCCCTATTCAGGTATTCTTCTCTGTTTTTATAAATTTCTTTTACAGTTGTGAGCTTCATAATCTATACCTCTCTGTCTTCATTCTCATCCAATTGCTTTCTAGTATAGACTATTCGTTGGATTACTGCAAGGAGTAAATACAGGAGAAACATGGTTTTATTGCGTTTAAGCTTCCCATTTAAGGGTTCCGGTCTGTTCATAATCCTTCTGTATATTATAAGAAACAATTCCCTTCTCTGTTACCAGATAAAACATATCTCCGATATACACGCCGCGTACTCTGCAATAATCCTGATAACTCATGGAGCCTGCAAAAAGTTCACTGTCATTGATATTCAGATACATCTGCGGCTCAAATCCATTTTGATCATGATAGGAAAGCAGTGCATAATAATAATTCTCACTGCTGTCATATACATCAGTGTTATCTCCATAGTTTCCATAAGCAAACCCGAACAGACTTTTCTTCGGAGCTGCAAGAATCGCATGGTAATTATAAAGCGCGTCACAAAATGAAACATCCTTTAATATAAAACGGTCTGTTTCTCTGACATCTGATGGATCGGAAATATCAAACATAGAACATTTCATCCCCGTCACATTGCCTGTATCCGGATCTGTTTCCCAGCCGATTCCCAGCAATTGATTTTCTCCGTAGAAATGCAGATACTCAGAAAATCCGGTAATATTCAGTTCGCTCATAATCCTGGGGTTCTTCGGATCAGAAAGATCTGCTGCAAAAAGAGGATCCGTATTTCGATATGTGACAAAATATCCTGTATCTCCCATAAACCGTGCAGCCTTTATCTGCTCTCCCTCTGCCAGGTCTTCAATCTTTCCAATTGTTTTGAGTTTCTCATTCAGCACATATAATCCATTACTTCTGGAAAAATTACTATAATCTTTATCCCAGCCTTCAACAGTGGTTACAATGCGAAGACAGTCATCTGCCTCGTTCATGGAAAAATTGTTGTGAAGTTCCCCCACTACAGAACCTGCTGCCCCGTCGGTAAATTTCCCGTCTCTGTAGCCGATTCGTACAATTTCCGTACGAGTTTCCCGGTCATTCCAGATTTCTGTTGCTGAATAGATATTATTTTCACTGACATAAAAAATATTTGCGCTGCTGACAACGGCCATAACATCTGTTGCCTGATCCGGATTCTCCTGTGCGACAGCCCCTGCTACCAGATATATCCTGCCATTATAAGAAAAATCTTTTTCCGGTGTCGGAAGGTAAATATGGTCATAGGCAATATACTCTTCTCCGCACCTTGGCACATAGTACTGTAACTGATCTGCGCTGTCTCCGACTTCCGGAGTATATGATGTAAAAAGATACATTCTTCCATCAGTTCTTCGAGAGGAAAGATAACTTCCATCCTGATGATAAACGCCTGTCTTTTTGGGTTTTTCCCTGTCTGAGATATCATAGGTTTCTACTGTCACAGTAGTTACCGGCATACTATAACTGGTTCGGACTCCATCTGTATTCTTTTCTCCACCTGCATTTGCTGACGGAAGATCTATACTGCCTTTATAGGTTATATAATCTTCCTGCTGACAGATCAGCTGCAGGCAATTACCATCCACATACATTTCCTTATAATCGGAGCTGTTCTCTCCATTAATCTCACAGAGTAATTTCATGGACGCTGCATCTGCAATACGCAATGTTCCTTTACTGTCCATGGCATAAATACAGCTGCCATCTGTTTTTACGATATCTGCCTCATCAATCAGTTCTTCCTGTGTGGTGGTCGTAGAATAATCTTTACCTTCTGATGATGGATCAAAGCCATATTCCTGGTCAATCGGTTCTTCCGGCATAGTTGCCGCCATACTGGAATTTGAAGCAGCCGAGTCTGTCCCTGCCGCATCTGCTGACTCTTCAACAGTCATGATGCGGGGCTGAACATTACTGTATGAAGAATTATTCTGCCATTCTTTTACCCGGGCATAAAGATCTTCATAACTGTCCGTATGAGAAATTCCAGTAACCGGGGCCGTCGTCGGAAGAGGCGTTGGCGTACCGGTTCCTTCTGTTTCTGTATTTACCGGATCCTCAATAATACTCGTTCTGGTCTCCTCCTGTTTCACAGAATTCGTCCCTTCCCACATCGGGACCGTACCCAATGCCACCGCTCCGACAGCCACAACCGCCACTGCTGTAAGTACATATTTTTGCTTCATTCCATGCCTCCTTTGCCGGAATTTCCTTCGCACTGTTTTCACATTCTCCAAACATACCTTATAATGTCATTTTAACACAGTTCTGTTTCCGGACTGTAATATGCTACTGTCCCGTCTGTGCTTTTTATATGCAGACAGGGACTCAAAGCTCTGCGCCTTAAGTCCCTGTCTTTTGTATATTATGTGTTTTTTTATAATGATTCGATGAATCTCATAAATGCTTCTCTGCCTTCCGGTGTGCATTTGTAAACACCGGCATCTTCCAGAACATGTGTAAATACAATACCAACTTCTTTCTGAAGGATTTCATGAACATTCTCTTTGTTGATATCCTTGTATTTCGGAAGAAATTCAGCTGCCCATGCGGCATGTTTCTCAATCTTTTCGTTGGATGCGATACCTTTTCCATCCAGAATGTATTCTTCCAGAAGTTCCAGTTCTTCTTTCAGTCTTGCCGGAAGAACTGCCAGCCCCATAACTTCGATCAGACCGATATTTTCTTTCTTAATGTGATGATACTCTGCATGCGGATGATATACACCAAGCGGATTTTCCTCTGTTGTGATGTTGTTTCTCAGAGTCAGATCCAGTTCAAACATATCGCCTGCTTTACGTGCGATCGGTGTGATCGTGTTGTGCGGTTCTCCGTCTGTCTCTGCAAAAACAAATGCAGCTTCATCGGTATATCCTCTCCATACTTCCAGTACATGAGTTGCCAGATCGACCAGACGCGCAGAATCTTTGTGGCGGATACGAAGTACGGAAAGCGGCCATTTGACAATGCCGGCTTCCACATCTTCAAATCCCGGAATCGTCACATGCTTCTCAATCGGAGCTTTTGCCATTGCAAATGTATAATGTCCGCCCTGGAAATGATCATGACTTAAGATAGAACCACCAACGATCGGAAGATCTGCATTGGATCCCAGGAAATAATGAGGAAACAGTTTTACGAAATCAAACAGTTTGATAAAGGTGTTTCTATCAATCTTCATCGGAGTATGCTTGCTGTTGAACACGATGCAATGCTCATTGTAATATACATATGGAGAATACTGGAAGCCCCATGGTGTATCGTTGATCGTGATCGGAATGATTCTGTGATTCTGTCTTGCCGGATGATTGACACGACCTGCATATCCTTCATTCTCCGGACAAAGGAGACATTTTGGATAGCTGCTTGCTTTCGCATTTTTTGCTGCTGCGATCGCTTTTGGATCTTTTTCCGGTTTGGAAAGATTAATGGTAATATCAATTTCGCCATACGGGCTGTCTACTTTCCATTTCTGATCTTTCTTTACACGATAGCGGCGAATATAGTTGCTGTCCTGGCTTAATTTATAGAAGTAATCGGTAGCTTCCTGCGGACTGTTCTGATACTTATCCCAGAATTCTTTCTGAATCTGCGCCGGACGCGGCATCAGACAATTCATCAGTCTTGTATCAAAAAGATCACGATACACAACACTATCTTCGATCAGACCTCTCTTTACGGCTTCATCCAGAAGTTCATTTAAAGTTTCTTCCAGATCTACATCAGAAAAGCTCTCTTCCGGTTCTACATATTCGTCTTCATGAAATACATCCAGAAGAAGATTGATGGTGTAATTTTTTTCACACTCCGGTACCAGCCCTGTTTCCATTCCATACTGTACAAGTTTCGTGATGCTTTTGCTTAACATAAGCCTGTCCCCCTGTTAAATTTATTTTTGGTTATCAAGATAGGAAATAAAGACATTTCCTGCTGCCTGGAATAACGCTGTACTGTCGTTCATTCCGTAAGGACTTACTTCGCCTGTTGCCGGATCAAGAAGCCAGGTATTGTACTGATCGTATCCAACGATCACTACACTGGAATCTGCACCGGTCTTGGCTATAACCGCACGCTGTGCACTGATTTCATAGAGTACATTTTCCAAACTGCATCCGGTAAGGTCGATCACCGTTCCTGAATCTCCCAGTCCCTGCTGCAGAACGTCTTTGTCCCAGGAACCACTTCGAATGATCTCCGGAACATCCTCTGTATTCAGCGTCAGCTGTGTTTTCATATTTCCACGTTCCCATACATATTGCTGTGCCCGGTTCAGAACCACACCTGTCAGACTGTCTGCATGGAGAATTGCCTGTGCCGGATCTGTCCACGTACTATCCAGTCCGCCCTTTGCATATACATAATAAATATTACTGATCTGACTCTTGTCAACATCCAGTTGAACTGTTTTTTCCCCTGTATTTTTCATCTTTGCAGTAAGAATCAACGGTTCGTCTGTTTCCGGTTTGTTGTCAAATGCCAGCTTGACGATCACGCCCTGGCGGGTTGTACTGCTCTGTTCAGCAGAAACAACCTTTGCTGCCGCTGCCTGATTATTCATGATGTTGTCCTTATTTTTCACAGTATAAGAGCTTCCAGTTTTTTCAGAAAGATTAAACTGCATAAGGGTACTTCCGACCGTCACATCTGTAATATAATATCCATCCTGATGATACTCCTTTTTGACAGTTCCGTCAAAACCTTCAATTCTAATTAAAGTAATTCCATCTGTAGTATGTCCGTTTTCATCTGTAAGACTGTCACCGTCCAAAACGATTCCATAGATCACATCTTCATTCATAAATCCCAGCACACGAAGGCTCTGTCCTGCATCCGGTGTAGCATTTCTTGTTTCCAGCGTATCAAAATCGATGAATTCTACCTGACCAGCCTGATCCCCGTCACTGATCCGCCATGCTGCATGTGCATTGGTAGCCGAAACCGCAAACTGATTTCCATCAATATTATCTGCAAGCACATCATAACTGCTTTCATCAATATTGATCTGATAAAGCCTGCCTGCAAGCAAAAGAAACAGCTGATTATCTTTATTCACATAGCTCAGCGTTCCAAGGTCTGATTTCAGGAATTCAAATGATTCTGACGTTGGAATAAACACGCGTTCCTCTACAACATTCTGATCATGGTCATAATGATAGATTCCAACACCACAATATCCTTCATATGTTCCGCGGTTCATATAACCATAAACCATGAAATCCAGATCCCCACTGTCATTAATGCCCAGCAGCTTGATATCATGTTCCATTCTGGAATCACGAAAATCTCCGTTTGATTTTCTGCGGAAATCAAAGATATCTACAAATTTGCCGGTATCCGGTGCATAAGTCCACAAGGCACCTTCCTGCGTAAAAGCAGTCACACTGCCATCTTCATTGGAAAGCATCGTGACATTTTTGTCCCGGACTCCAAGAAGCAGCCCATCATCTGTGATCACTGTCTGCAGAGGATCAAATACCTGATCTGCGCTTCGCTGAAAATCCAACAGCATAATTCTGGTATCCGTATAGCGAAGCCGGTAAAAATCCGTTACATTGTAATACTCTGCACCACCGTTTTCGTTGGCTGCCTTTATCTCATATTCCAGCGAAATACTCGCCGTCGTCTCATTGATCTCTTTAATGACCGGAATGCCTTTCTTGGATATCTGCGGACTTAAATTTCCCCAACTGATCGTAGAAAGTGGTGACTGTATCGTCACAGCCGTAAAATTTGTCGAAGAAGATTCTGTAGATTCCAGATAGGACGCAAGCCCGTCTGCAGAGTTTTTATCCATGCACATCTGTGCAAAACTGGAAGCAAACTTCAAATAATCCTCCGTATTCGTCGAAGACCTGGAAACTACTCTTGTGTAATAATACGCTTCTCCGTCACTGGTATCCAGCGAGATCTGAAGAGAATACTCCTGATTCATCAAAAGACCGGAACTGATCTCGATCTGTGCGCGCAGATATCCGTCAGATCCTGAGCTGTCAAGACTCTTGACCTTACGATTCTCAACGATCTTGGTTCCATCCGAAGTACGCACTTCATAGGACAGACTTTTGATTTTTTCCTCATAAGGATTAACAGCGATCGTAAGTTTTTTCGTTGTATCCAGCGGTGTTACACTGTCGCGGACAAAATCAGCTTCCATCGGCTGGCGATATCCATACATTCTGTTTGCCAGCGTACCGTTAAAATCTACCATTACTTCCGGCAACGTCGGATTATTCATATCGGAACGATCATCCGTTGTCTCATTGTTCATGAGAAAAGCAGTTCCCGCTACTCCTATTACAAACACGATCAGAAGTATTAAAAACCTTCTCAAAAATCTTGTTATGGTTCTCATACTCCCTCCTTCGCACCAAATCCATCCGGATAGAGAAGTTTTTCCAGAGTCAGATGTCCATGAATGGCATCCGTCATCTCTTTCAGAGCTTCACCCGAACGGGGTCTGCCTGTCTTTACTGCCCGGATCAGGAGATTCTTCGGTGTATGTTCCACATCAATAAATTCCAGAATCTGTGTACTGTATCCCTTCGATTCCAGAAGTTCTGCACGGATTCCGTCTGTAAGAAGTGCAGACATTCTTTCTTTCAGAAGTCCATATTTCAGCACCGGAGAAAGCATTTTATTCTGAATCTGGTCATTCAGTTCATGCTGACAGCATGGAACAGACAGAATCACCTGCGCATCCCACTCAACCGCTTTGGCAAGTGCATAATCGGTTGCTTTGTCACATGCATGGAGCGTTACCACCATATCTACTTTCTGCACACCTTCATATTCCGCAATATCACCACACAGAAAATGCAGTTTCTCATATCCGTATTTTTCTGCCAGTCCATTGCATTTCCGGATCACATCTTCCTTCAGGTCCAACCCAATGATATTAACGTCATATCCTTTGAGTTCCTTCAGATAATAATACATGGCAAATGTCAGGTATGATTTGCCACATCCAAAATCCAGGATCGTGACCTCCCGCTCCCTGGACAATGCCGGAAGAATATCCTCAATAAACTCCAGGAAACGGTTGATCTGTTTGAACTTGTCATAAGCCGGACGATGGATCTTTCCTTCTTTATTCATAACTCTCAGATCCATCAAGAATGGAACCGGAGTTCCTTCCTTCAATATATACTGTTTCACACGATTGTGTGCCAGAATCTGAACAGGCTCTTTCGCCTGATGCTCTTTCACTTTGACAGTTATTTTACCCTTTTTGCTGACAAGAACACTGCCATCTTTGCATCTTCCCTGCACCTGCAGCTGGGAAAAGCCACCCTCCTGAAGACTCTGTTCCACATATGCGATTACTTCTTCTCTGCTGTAATTGGAGTGAAGTACCTTGCTTCCCACCGTGGAGGATGCCTGATAACAGACGCTGCCTTTCAGTTCTATCTGGCGGATCCGCACCTTGGAAGGAGCCTCTTTTTCCTTGCTCCGCTGGCCGCTTAAGACTGCAAGCATCAGGTTTTCATCAAATTGTTTTTCCAAAAATTCCTGTAATGTCATCATATTTAATCTTTCATAATCCCTCTGTAATGCCCCTGTGTACACCATCGGATTCCGGCATTACGAACTGCAGTGTTCTTATTCGCTCAACTGTCAGAATCCACGGTATCTGCGTCGTCTGCACCGGCGCCTGGAAATCTCCTGATACAAAAGCACCTGGATCAGTTCATCCAGAAATTCATCAGGAATCTCCTGCGCTGCCATTTCTCCGTCTACCTGAGAACGTATCTGCCTGTAAAGCCGATGCATCATAAATTTGTCCGGATGCTCATCATAAAGTCTGCTTCCCTCATAATCCATAAGCTGACATTCTTCTTCAACTTTTTCCTGAATTTTGCGGGCAGTTTCCGGATAATAAGATTTCATCAGAGCAAATTCCTGCTCCTGTATTCTCTCTCTGCTGTAAAGAGAAGAATCTGCATACGTCATATAAAATGGAAGAAACTTGTCATAATACATGGACAGGCTCCTGTTTCATCATCATCTATAACATTCTATGCAGAATCTTTTCAAGTGTGCTTCAGCCCTGAATGTCTTTCAGAATGCGGAGTGTCAGTTTGAAACTGTGCTCTGCTGCCTGCGCTTCGAATGTCGGATAATCCATCTCTGCACTTCCATCTGCTTTGTCAGAAATTGCACGGATCACAAGGAAAGGTACATTGTTCAGATATGCTGCCTGTGCGATTGCCGCGCCTTCCATTTCAACAGCGTATGCTCCAAATTCTTTTGTAATAAAATCTTTGACACCCTGGTCTGCCACAAACTGGTCACCGGATGCAATGCGTCCCTCGAATACTCCGATATCAGGATTTGCTTCTTTGCATGCTTTTACTGCAAGTGCGCGAAGTGCATCATCACTGTGGAAAGAAAAAGCTTCCATCTGCGGAATCTGTCCAACCGGATAACCAAATGCAACGGCATTCATATCATGATGGATCAGATCTGTGGAAACAACGATATCTCCAATGTTGATGTCTGCATTCAGGCTTCCTGCGATACCGGTGTTGATCACTACTTCTGCTTTGAAATCATCGATCAGAATCTGTGTGCAGACTGCTGCATTGACCTTACCAATTCCAGAACGGACAACAACTACGTTTTTTCCTTCGATAATACCTGAATAAAATTCCATGGAAGCCTTACGTGTCACCTGAATATCTTTCATCTGTTCTTTGAGACTTGCTACTTCAACTTCCATTGCTCCTATAATACCAATACATCTCATAATATTGTAATCTCCTTTATCATCGTGCCCTTTTTCTGAAAAGCCGGGCACTGTAATCTGTTATCATCCCTGATTGTGAATAGCATAGTCTATTATAGCAAATGTTGCGTTTATATGGAAACTTTTTTTGCTTCACGGGGAATTCCTCTGGAAAATCTGCGGCAGACTTGTCCGCTTTGTCCTTTTCTGGTATACTTATTGGAAAAATATATTGTTATTATTTACAATAACTGAACTCAGGAGGTTAAGATTATGGTATATAAAACATCTGGTGTCTGTTCAAGCGCCATTTCATTTGAGATCGACGATGCAGGAAAAGTTCATGATGTAAAATTCCAGGGCGGCTGCTCCGGTAATACACAGGGCGTTGCCAGACTGGTAGAAGGCATGGATGCCAAAGAAGCTATCAGCAGAATGGAAGGGATTCGTTGTGGCTTCAAACCAACATCCTGCCCGGATCAGCTTGCAAAAGCTCTGAAAGAAGCTCTGAACTGATTTTAAAATTTCGGGTCGAAACCCAATGCAAAAGACTGTCGCTCCTCTGACTGGAAGATTTTTTATTTCCAATCAAAGAAACGGCAGTCTTTTTATATTATTTATCTATAATTTCTGTTATAACAGCCGGATTTAAACATCAGGAGAGATCATCTCTGTCCCACTTGTCACACAGCGACTGTATATCTCTGCTGAAACGCTCCAGGTCTTTGTTCGGCATGCCTTCGTTCTTTCGGATAACAGACATAAGGCGCTGTCCCATAGCAACCAGCTTCTGGAATGCACGTGCGGCTCTGCTTGCTTTCGGAGAAACAGAAGCTTTCGTGATTTTGATTCCCTGTGCCTCATAGATACAGGTATTGTTCGCCAGATCATAGACGGTTCCGCTGAACGGTGCCATAGAATCCAGTCCCAGTTCCTCCTGCAGTCTTCTTGCAAAGATCTCGGTCACTTCATCATCGCCGTGGGTGACAAATACTTTTTCCGGCTTTTCTTTGAACGCCTTGATCCAGGTCATCAGGCCATTCACATCCGCATGACCGCTGATACCCGGCATCTGACGGATCTCTGCGCCTACAGCAACCGTCTCACCAAACAGTTTAACTTCGGTCGCACCTTCGATCAGGGCACGGCCAAGCGTTCCGATTGCCTGATAACCGACAAACAGGATCGTATTGTTCGGATTCCACAGATTATGTTTCAGATGATGTTTGATTCGGCCGGCATCGCACATACCGCTCGCGGAAATGATAACCTTGCAGTCTTCGTCAAAGTTGATCGCTTTTGAATCGTCACTGGTAATCGAGGTCTTTAATCCCGGGAACATCAACGGGTTGATTCCCTTTTTGACCAGTGCCATAGCTTCTTCATCAAAGCAGTCATAAATATGTTCATTAAAGATCGTTGTCGCTTCATTTGCCAGCGGGCTGTCGACATAGACCTTAAAGTTATCGTGTCCATGCACGCGTCCTTCTTCCTTGATCTGACGGATAAAATACAGCATTTCCTGTGTACGGCCAACTGCAAAAGAAGGAATGACAACGCTTCCACCACGGTCAAAAGTATGCTGGATCACTTCGGTAAGCATTGCTATATAATCCGGGCGTTCACCGTGGCTTCTGTCACCGTAAGTAGATTCCATGATTACATAATCTGCATCATGGAGATAAACCGGATCCTTGATCAGTGGCTGATTCAGGTTACCGATATCGCCGGAGAAGACGATTTTTTTCTCTTTGCCATCTTCCTGAATCGTGATCTCAATACTTGCAGAACCAAGAAGGTGGCCGGCATCTACAAAGCGAACGCTGATTCCTTCTGCCGGTTTGATGGTTTTTTCATACGGGCACGGAACAAAATTCTGGATAACGCCCATCGCATCTTCCATGGTGTAAGCAGGAACAAATTCCGGCTTGCCCTGGCGGCGTCCTTTACGGTTACGCCACTCTGCCTCGAACATCTGAATGTGGGCACTGTCTCGAAGCATAATGTCACAAAGGTGGCAGGTAGCCTGTGTTGCATAAATCGGGCCCTGAAAACCTTTTGCATAAATAGCGGGAAGATTTCCGGAGTGATCCATATGTGCATGGGTCAGAAGAACAAAATCCAGGTCACTTCCCTTTACAGGAATATCCTGATTCTCGTAGTAATCCGGCCCCTGTTCCATACCGCAGTCTACCAGGAATTTCTTTCCTGCTGCTTCCAGATAATAACAGCTTCCGGTTACTTCATGTGTCGCCCCAATAAAGGTAATCTTCATGTGCGAACCCCCTTTGTCTGAAAAATCATCCAAATGTATATTGTTGTAATCATTATACACGATTTAGTCGATTTTTAACAGTCTTTTTGTACAAAAACAATAATATACCATTACTAAAATCGATTTTTTTCGACTATTCTTCCATGTTATAATATTTCTGCTACTACCCCTAGACAGGTACAGAAAGGGGGTATGCTATTGTGAATTCAATCTTATCGTTTATGCTTTCCATTCTGGCAAGTGTAATCGCCTACTACATTTGCAAATGGCTGGATGGAAAATAGCAGCTAGTAGCCAGCCTGAGGTCTAAGCCGCCTCGCCAAAATGGAATAAAAACTCCCCAGAGGTGCGAACTCTGGGGAGTTTTTGCTGTGCTACTGTGAACACATCTTATCGTTTTGCCTACTGGCATTATAGCATATGTTCTTTTAATTTGCAATATACCTTATTTCAGAAAGATTCCAATTCTCATACCTTTATTTATGTAAAATAAGGTTACTGTTCACTCCGTTCACAGTAACCAAATAAGGCGGGGTGTATGAAGTCCCGCCTTGTTTTGTATGGTTCATATGATTTTGTAGATATGGTTAAATGATCCTCTTTCGCGTATGATTATGTTATTCCTTTGCGCATAAGATCATGAATAATGTGAACTCTGACGAGTCCGACATGATTTGTGAGTACGTTGATGTCTCCGGACGGTAACGGTGTTTACATAAATTTATTTTGCATCCTGCGACCTTCTTCGCACTTCACGGATTACTGATTAATATTTTTCTTCTTTTCTTCCTTTTTCCTTTTCCAATGGTCATTATTTGACCATGATACCCTGTGTCAGCGTAGAGGTAGATTCTTTTGTACCCGACTGGCTGGCTGCATGGTATCCACGCACACGGTAATATGTACCTGATGGAACTGCTACGTCGATTGTTTTACTCAAACTTGATGCATTGTTCGCTGTAAATTCCCATATTTTATAAGTTCCGTAGCTTCCATTGACCTTCCTCTCCAAAAACAAAGACAGATATACTTTACTACACTTTTTATGACAATCCGTCAATCCGAAAATTGAAATTTCATTGCTGGAAATTTTTTGAATTTTTACATTTCCAAGATTCAGATAACTGCTTCTTGCCAGAATCGTTGAAGTATCTTCTGCAAAATCTTCTGTGGTCTCTTCATCTGTGATCTCATCGAGAATGCTGATAGTATCTGCATATACCGGTGCAATACTCATTCCAACAGATAAACTAACTGCCAGACTGATTCCCAGAATCTTCTTCCAGATATTCATTTCTCACTTCCTTTCGCCATGTAAACAACCTTTACATAACTATATACGTAAGAAATTCAAAAAAATCACTCTAAAATTTCATATATTCAACTAATTTTTTATTTCATTAAATTTTATTTTTCCAGCTATAGTATATGAATTTTCTTCATAAATCCAATTTGCCGTATATGTTGATTGCTTATCCGACTTGTCTTCTATTTCTTTTACTACTATGCTTCCCCAATCTTTTGATATTGTGTCTACTATTTTTTCTTTTCCACTTATACTACTAATATCACTTGCTTTATTTTTTTGTTGTTTATCTACATAAAATAATACATTTGTATCATTCAATTTATATTTAATATACGCAAAAGAAGTGGGTTCACTTATTTCATACATAGAAAACTCCATCCCATACGGCCGATAATAAAACTCTGGCATCTTTACATCCAGTTTTTCTTCTATATCCGCAATCGCATCACTTTCTTTTGTGCTTGCATTCTCATTGGAGTCATCATTATATGAAATAAACTGGCTGTCATTTCCGCTCAATATCCGCACACTGTTCACCAGATACTTCCGGTTCGCCTCGCTGCTCATACTTGCAGCGAACACGCAGATCAGGCACAGGCCCGCGATTCCGGCGATTCTGCCAAAGCGCACATAACTGTGTTTCCTTTTGCCGGAGTTTCTGTTCGCATCACGTGCAGCATCCTTTGATACACCTGCGTTTTTTCTGAATTCCAGAATTTTCTTTTCCATAGATTCAGGCACTGCTTCTTCTGTATTCTTCTCATCTTCTGCCTTCTCATCTGCCGTATCCTCCAGCAGACCTTCTTCTCTGGCACGCTGATAGAAGTTTTCTCTGGAAACGCTCAGTTTCTCTACGATATCCTGATTGTCCTCAAATTTTCTGCCATCAAAAAGAGCTTCCTCGATGGCATCTGCTTCCTTCAGATATTCCTTTTCCAGCCACTGACGAAATTTCTCGTCATCCTCCATATCCGGCATATCCAGGAATGCATCATCTATCTGATTGTCGTTCTGTTCTTTCTCAAACTCTTTTTTCATGATATTATCTCTTTCTTGACAATTCTTCCCCGGTGGTTCATAGTTATTGGTAATAAAATGATTTTCAGGAGGTTTTCCCTATGAAACATATTGTACTTACCGGCGGCGGTACTGCCGGACATGTTACACCAAATATTGCTCTGATCCCGACACTCAAAGCTGCCGGATATCAGATTTCCTATATCGGATCTTACGAAGGTATCGAACGTAAACTCATTGAAGAAATGGGTATTCCATATTATGGGATCTCATCTGGTAAGCTGAGACGTTATTTCGATCCCAAGAACTTCTCCGATCCTTTCCGGGTATTAAAAGGGTTCCATGAAGCAAAGAAGCTTCTCAAAAAACTGAAACCCGATGTAGTCTTTTCCAAGGGTGGTTTCGTTACCGTCCCTGTTGTAATTGCAGCCAAACGCTGCAAGATTCCAGCAATCATCCACGAGTCAGATATGACTCCGGGACTTGCCAACAAACTGTGTATTCCATCAGCCGTTAAAGTATGCTGTAACTTTCCTGAGACTGTCAGCAGTCTTCCGGCAGATAAAGCCGTACTGACCGGCACGCCGATCCGTCAGGAACTGATGAAAGGTGATAAGGAAGCCGGCCGTCAGTTCTGTGGATTTACTTCTGACAAACCGGTACTGATGGTGATCGGCGGAAGCCTTGGTGCAGCCTCTGTAAATGACCATATCCGCAAGATTCTCCCGGAACTTCTGAAAGCTTTCCAGGTTATCCATCTCTGCGGCAAGGGCAAAATGGACGAAACCCTCAAAGGTACCGAAGGCTATGTTCAGTATGAATATATCAAAGAAGAACTTCCGGATCTTTTTGCCCTGTCTGACGTGGTAATCTCCCGCGCAGGTGCAAACGCCATCTGTGAGATCAGTGCTCTTCACAAACCAAATCTTCTGATTCCGCTGTCTGCAAATGCCAGTCGTGGTGACCAGATCCTGAATGCCCGTTCTTTCGAAAAACAGGGATTCAGCATGGTACTTGAGGAAGAAGAAATCACTGATGAGAAACTTCTGGATACGATCCATCAGCTGTATGACAACCGTCATTCTTTCGAAGAAGCAATGTCTGCAGGCAAACAGATGGATTCCATCCATCATATCGTTTCGTTGATCGAGGAATGTGTTTTATCAAAAAAATAAACAAATAGCAGGATGCAGGCAGTTATCGATGTGACTGCCTGCATATCTTTTCCATTTCTTCAATTATCCAGGCTTTCGACCGCAGATTCCTGTTATTTACATTATTCGGTGTAATCCCATACTCACTTGCCACTTCTGCTGCTGAGAGTTCCTGGAATTTTGTTTTGACCAGAATATCGTAATTCATCGGATTCCTCTTCCGAAGTCTGTTCAGTACAAGTTTCTGATATTTCGCTTCTTCCATACGAAGTATTCTTGCCTCTGGATTACTCTTTTCATCCACCGGCTCATACGCATTTTACTCATCATCAATCGTATAACTTTCCTGTCTGGATGAGGCTTTTCTATAATAGTCCATACATTTGTTGGATGTCGCTTTCATCACCAGTGCTTTCAATTTGTCAGGTCTGGAATAATCCAGTTTTTCTTTCACTTTAAATAATGCCAGAAAAACTTCCTGACTGATATCTTTTGAAAGCTCGTAATCTTCTGTGATGCAAAAAGCGACATATGCTGAGAATCCTTGGTAGTGATCGTAAAAATCATCAAAATTCTCAATTATCATCTGTATCTGTACTCTTTTCTTTATGCTTTGACTTTTGCCAGGATCTCTTCCTTCATCTCGTCTGTCAGTTCTCCCGGTTTCCATGTAAGTCCGACCTGATCACCTTCATAACGCGGAATCAGATGCATATGAAAATGAAATACAGTCTGACCGGCAATTTCTCCATTATTCTGTACAATGTTAAACCCGTCACAGTGCAGTCCGTCTCTGAGCCTGGTTGCCATATGTTTGGCAAGGATCATTGCTTTTCCGGCAGTCTCATCCGGAAGTTCATAAATATTGGCTGCATGAGCTTTGGGCAGGATCAGTGCATGTCCCTTTGAAGCCGGACCGAGATCCAGAATTACGCGAAAATCTTCGTCTTCATATAAAGTAGCGGATGGAATTTCTCCGTTTGCAATTTTACAAAAAATACAGTTTTCCATGATGTAGTCCTCCTTACAAATAAACTGTTTTCTTTTTCTATTGTCTCGTATTTTCGCGATTTTTTCAATACGAAATTTGTTGATTCCGATATTTTTGCATAATATACTCAGATTGAGGTGACAGATTATGCAGGAAAAAAACATTATCACACAAACAAAAAAAGAGTTTCAGTCGATGTTGTCCACATTTTCGCATGAAATAAGAAATCCGCTGGCATTGATCACCAGCGAAATGCAGATGTTGTCGGATTCACAGCCACAGCTCTGTTTCAACGAACACTGGGATAACATTATGGAAAATCTGAACTATATCCGTGAGCTGCTGGATGAACTTTCCAGATATCAAAATGCCGGTCACATTTCCCTTGTACAGACAAATTTAAGTATCTGCCTGGATCGAATTACCAGTTCCTTTCGACCGGCACTGGACTACCTTGGAATCTCCTTTGAGACTGACATCCCCCGTGATCTTCCCCAGATCAGTCTGGATCAGACAAAAATCCGTCAGGCTCTTTTTAACCTTCTCCGTAATGCGCAGGAATCTATCCAGCATACTCACGGCAAAATCCTTTTTTCCGCTTCTGCCGTTCCGGACGGTGTCCAGATCACCATCTCGGATAACGGATGTGGCATGACAGAAGACCAGATTGAAAACGCCTTTCGTCCCTTCGTAACATACAAGCCCGGGGGCACTGGCCTCGGGCTTGCTGTCACCCGGCAGATCATTGAAGCCCACCAGGGTACACTATGTGTAGAAAGCACTCCGAAAGAAGGTACTTCCTTTTATATTTTTCTTCCAGGATGATAAAAAATCACTGCAAGAAAGAACCCGGACACCATCCCGCCTACATGGGCTGTGTTATCCACTCCCGTACTTGCGAAACCAAAATACAGAGAAAAAGCTGCCATGACCAGAATCTGTCTCATAGACAGATCACCCAGCCATCCTTTATTGCGAATGACAATATAGATCATGGCTCCCATAACTGCAAACACCGCTCCGGATGCTCCTGCTGATACAGCAAAATCCTGCGTACGTAATTCGATAAGTAAAGAAATCACATTTCCAAATACTCCACCGATCAGATAGATCAACAGAAATTTTATTTTTCCAATTACCTGTTCCAGTCTGCTCCCAAGTACAAATAAAACCAGCATGTTATTCAGAAGATGTTCAATTCCAAAATGCAGAAACATACAGGTGAACAGTCTGTAATATTCTCCACCCTGAATGATCATTGGTGTAAAGGCAGCTCCACAATCCAGCATATGCATGGTATTCTGGGAGCTTCCTGTAAATTCCACGATCAAAAATACCAGAATATTCAACAGGATCAGTCCGGCAGTCACCGGCTCTTTGCGTAATTCTTCCACAGGTTACTCTCCTCTGTTTTTGTATTCAGAGAATACATATGTATTCTGCTGTTGTTCGTCTATTTTAGCAGATGCCGTTCCCTGTGGCAAGGCAACACTTCACCTGTGCTGTCCGAAATACTGCCTTCGAACCCTCATGTCCGGTGATTTTCTTTTCAGAAGTTATCTATCCCTTCAGAAATACATATCTTGCCTGAGCAAAATCCACCTGATCCTCATCCTGCAGAAAATATTCTTCCTCTGCCCCAAGCAGTCTGCCATTAACAGAAGTTCCATTCCTGGAATTCAGATCTGCCAGATAATAGTTCTCACCTGTTTTGCGTATTCTTGCATGCACCCGGCTGACTGTCGGAAGCGAGATCACTACATCCGAAGCCTGTTCCAGCTTTCCGATCACGGTCAGTTCCCGTTCCAGATAAACCGTCGGAAGTTCTCCGGGTTCCCGACTTACCAGGCTGGCTGTACCTGACAGCTGTCCTGCCGAAAGAACTACCGTTTCACCATATGTTTCCTGTTCTGCTGTATCCTCACCAGTTTTCTCACATTCCCATGAATTTTGTTCTGTACGGTTTTGTTTTTCACTCTTTTGCTCTATATCTTTTATTTCTTTTCTCCCTGTATTGTTTCTTTCTGTTTCATGTTTTTCTATATTCATTCCGGCGAGTTCCCGCTGTACTTTATTTCTCCATTCTGCAGACTGTTCCTGTTTTTTCTTCCTTTTTTTCTTCCATCCAGGTCCATCCTGCCCCAACTCCCATCAGGAGTATTGCCGCTCCCAATACAACTTCTATTGGAATTTCCGGAAAATATCCCAGATAGCGGAAAATGAGAATTCCCAGCAGGAACAGAACCCCCACTGCACACCCGGCTGCAGGCTGCCACTTCCTGTCCTTTTTCTCCTTTTTTTCCTCCTGAAAAAATTGCGGTGGCTCCTCCATTTCTTCCACGTACTCTTCCTTATCTCTGATTTTTGTATCGCTCTCTGCAATTTTCTCTTTACTGTTCTCAGATCGATAAAGCAATTCCTTAATATTTTCCAGCTGCATCCCTGGCTCCATGGCTTTTCGGTAAATTCCATATCCAAGATTTACGGCTGTCGGATCCTCATGGTCAAGTTTGGGCAACAAATATTCGGTCAGTTCCCGAAACTGTTCCTGCACCGGACGGTGATAATCCGGCAGACAGCAGAACGAAACCTCTTTTTTCTCCACATCCAGAAAAATATATTCCGGGCAAAGCACCAGCTGTTCCGTATTCAGAAGAAACTCTGCCATTTCTTCTATTACATGGAGAAATCCTTTCAAAATCATTTCCAGATCTTCTCCCTGCAGTTTACGCTGTTCGTAAAAAGATGCCAGCGACTGCTTTGAAGTGATATCATAATAAAAGAGCCATGTTCCATCCAGTCCCTGCATGCGGCATTTTAATATAGAAGACATTATATTTCCTGTCAGGATCCGTACCTGATAAGAAGTGGTATTGATTGTTTCATCCCCATGGAGGATCAGATAATTATGACTTACATCTCTTTTATATTCTGCAAACATATTTTACACTCTCCTATATGATCCTGTACTCTTATTATTCTGTATCCTTCACGATTTCAGATGCTACTTTTACTTTGCGGATCCACTGCGCCGGACGAATGATCTTTGAACTGCCCTCCGTCCGCAGTACCCAGCGAAAACCTCCAAACCCAGCGATTGTATCTGCCTGATAGGAGACTTTTACTGTTTTTCCATCGCTGACCTGGTAAGACAGATTCTCTGCGCCAAAGAATCCCACATTTCCAAGTTCCTGTGCTTTTGCAGAAGCGGCTTCATATATCTGTCCGTTTTTTTGTACACCTTCTATACTTCCCGCCAGTGCCGCCTCGTACGCTGCAGCCGTCAGCCAGGAACGATTATGTACAAAGAAGGAAAGATATAAAACTCCCATTACCGTTATCAGCACAAGCGACATCACGCAGGCTGCCTCTATTGTAAAACTTCCTTTTCTGGCTTTCATAGCAATAATCCTCCCAGATATCCAAACAGTAAGAAAGGCACCAGTGGAATTTCTGTCTTGCGTCCTTTTTTTGCATATAACCAGAAGGACTCCCGCATACACCGCTGCGATCAACATTCCGATACATGCCATTCTTACATACATTTCTGTATGCAGCATTGTTCCTAGTGCCAGAAAAATCCAGCCATCGCCCATTCCAATCTCTCCACCGGTCAGAACACTTACCGCCAGTATCATCAGGCTCACACCAAATGGCAGCAGCCAGTCTTCCAGTGGTCTTTCTGCATAAATGCTAAAGGCAAGACCAATGATTCCATAAGTACCTGTCAGCAACAGTGAAATTTCTTTTTTCTTCCAGTCTTTCCAGCCCATAACTGCCAGGAACAACACGGTCATTACTTCTCTGATCTGCATAATCCTCTGCCTCTTATCCACAGCTGCTGCAGGCATGCATTCCTCCAAGCTGTGATTCTTTTACCAGTTTTACAGTTCTTTTCAAGCCACTGCATGTAGCAAGATTGTGATATCGATTTCCCGAAGATGTAACATACACCACCCCGGATGGTTTCTGATTTCGACTGCAGCTTTCACAGGGACTGTACTTCTGTCCGCTGTCATTACGGGCATGCGTCAGAGATGAACCCGAAATCTGATTAATGGATACCTTCAGATAACGACATCCTGCCTTCTTATGGTATACCGTTCCCGTTTCTGTCACATACACCATTTCTTCCGGTTCTCTGGTCTCTCCGGAAAACGCTGTCTCATCAGCTCCTGTCCATGCATGGACTTTTACTGTGTTATGCATCCATACCTTCGGCAAAGGAACAAATGCTCCGATCGGAGTATATGCATAGACATCCGGCAATGTAATTTCTTCCGGTCCCTTTCCATCCAGCACATATGCATACATTCCGGCTTCTTTTGTCTTTTCACATAATGCCTGCAGATGTTCTGTCTGAATCCGGTAAATATCCATAAAGAGATCATCGTCACCATTCCCAGCAAAAACATAGGAAGCACAAGTGCTGTTTCCAGCGCCAGACTCGCCTTTTT
>ENA-OQDC01000231-OQDC01000231.1-human-gut-metagenome-genome-assembly--contig:-NODE-231-length-43358-cov-5.599292_pt1 | contig 43358 bp, 39 predicted proteins | sample MGYA00242770_ERZ504601 | MGnify/ENA primary metagenome ERZ504601 (study PRJEB26092, sample SAMD00036305) | human gut metagenome | host: Homo sapiens | study: EMG produced TPA metagenomics assembly of...
TTGTAGACTATATTGATTATTACAACAACAAACGCATTAAAGTAAAATTAAAAGGACTTAGTCCTGTGCAGTACAGAACTAAATCCTTTGGATAAATTAGTTGTCTAACTTTTTGGGGTCAGTACAAAACTTTTTCTGAATTTTTTTATTAGTTATTGTTAATTAATGAAAAGGGTTAAACATATCAGAACTTCCTTGTTTACCTGACATCTGCATCATAATTTGTTGCTATCTAGTGCGTTCTGCTTCCTTATTCGTATTGATAGAAATAATAAGCAAGATGATCTATCCAATGAAAGTCCAGCTTAACAGTATTGAGAAAAGAAAGATTAGCCATTTCTTTTCTGTTTTGTTTAGAAGTGCTGGTAGGATGTCAATAATGATTGCTGGTAGACCCACAATCAAAGTCCAAAATGTCAAACCTAATCCCATGCTAGAATCGTCTCCAATAACTCCAAGTAAGAACCATCCAAGAGTCCAAAGGATAACTGGTATGGTAGCGATGGCTATCATGATGAGGTTTGTTTGAGATTTCTTTTCGGGCTTCTTCCAAGCCTCATTAAGAAGTGCTGTTTGTTTGTGGGAAGCTTGCATGAGCTTGTTCGGCAAAGGAATTAAAGGCTTATTAGTAGTGTCTTGTATTGGATTTATTTGTTCTTGAAAGTTGGCTGTTGGAGCTTCTTGACCTATGTTAGGAGTTTGGAAAGTTTGTCTTTCATCGATACTAGAATCATCCAAGGATTCTTCAGTGACATCATAATTGTCAACATCATTTTTGACAGTTTCTACAGTCTCTACTGATGGTTCAGGTTCTGTATGTTCAACAGTTTCTGAGTTTTGCGTCTTTTCTAGAGTCTCTTTTTGTGAGAGTTTTTTTCGTTGCTTTGACAGTTTGTTTGGGAGTTTCTCAGACAAACTCGCCTCGATTGACTGCTTCAGCCATTTCTTGGATACTTAGATTACGTCCGTGGACTGCTTGGAAAAAATCAATCCAATCTTGTTGTTTCATATAGTTAAACTCCATTTGTTTCGATTATAAATTTTGATGCTTACAATTATAGCAATAGTGTAAGGGATATGCAATGGGAGTTGGATAGGACAGTTTATTTCTCTATAATCTTTTTGTCACTAAAGATGGGAAAGAGAAAGAAATAGGTTAAGATATAGACCACTAGAGGATATATCAGTGGATTATAGTCCCAGGCTCCTTGCCAATCTAGGTGTAAGAGTCTAACACTAGCGCGTGTCAGACCTGCGCTCCACCCCTTGAGTCCAAATGGTTTTAGGATAAGGTTGAGTGGTGTTGGGAGATGTAAAAGGTAGACTCCATAAATTGCCATTAAAACTAAGAGATATAATCTAAAAAAACGCTGGTGGTAGGCCCACAAGCGTGTGAAATAGTTTTTCATTACCCAATAACAGCAAAAAGTTTTTGAGCGTTTGATTGGCGAGTAGCATCCATGATGAGAAACCAGTCAACGATTGACCAGATACCACAACCACCACATGTCAAAAGTTTACCGATACCAAGACCAACTTGCCCCAACATAAAGCGGTCGATTCCAAGAGAACCACCAAAGAGTGAGATGACAAGCATCATCGTAGGATCTTGGAAGCTGATTGAGTAAAGCAGTGAAAGTTGCTGTTCAGGAAGTGCCTTAAGACGTTAGCGGATGTACTGAACTTGTTCTGTTGGGAAATACTTAGCGTTAATTGCTAGCCATTGATCGACTGGATTCATAATTAAATACTCCTAAAATTTTAAATTATACGTAAAGGATAACATAATGTAAAGGAGATTCAAGGTAGTCAAGGCTTTCGAAATCAATAAAAGCAACTTATTTGCAAGGTTCCGCTGTCTTATAACGAGAAGATCATTAGGATAATCCTTTCGCACTATGTTTGAGAGTGAGTTTGCTTTTATGATTTGTGATTTCTCAACACTTGTTCAAAACTTTCTGATTTAACCTTAACAGTGACTTTTTCGAGTGTTAAGGGGTGAGTGAAGCTAAGGGAGTGGGCGTGTAGCATGAGTCTAGATGCTGGCTGATGACTGTAAAGTGGGTCCCCCAGAATAGCATGACCGTGATGGGACAGATGCACACGAATTTGGTGAGTTCGGCCGGTTTTTAGTTGGCAGTTGACCAGACTGGCTCCTTCAAAGGTTTTGAGACGTGTGACGGTTGTATACGCACTCTGCCCTTTTCGAGGATCCACCACCCGTTTTCTACGATCGTGGCGGTCGCGTCCAATCTTATCCTTATAAACAGTTTTCTTGGTCTGAAATTTACCTTCAGTCAATGCCCAATATTGACGCTGAATCATCTTATCTTCTAAAAGCCGGTTAAGAATTGGCAGGATAAACGGATTTTTAGCGAAAAGCACAGCTCCACTAGTTTCCATATCTAGTCGATGAACGACGTAACAGGTTTGCCCACAATAAGCCGAAACATGGTTAAGAAGAGCGATTTCTGTGGGTTCATTGCCATGCGTCTTCATTCCTTCAGGCTTATTGACCACGATGAGATGCGAATCCTCATAGAGAGGCTTTACCAAATTGGCATCTCCCATAGGGATAGTTTTATTAGGATAGTCCTCTGTGTCAAAGGTCAGGCTAATCCTATCACCTTCTTTAACAGGACTCTGCCAATTAATAGTTTCTCCATTGATAAGGACATGTTTTTTCGTGCGTAGGAAATGACGAATCTTACGAGGAATGAGGAGTTTGGTTTCTAGTAATTCTTTGACAGTTGTTGCAGGGTAGGGATTGATAATTTCTACGTGTAAAGTCATAGTTTCATTATATCATGAACGTTTAAAAGAGGACAGAACCTGTAAAAACTTGGTATAATAGGTTTATGACACTTTTTGATAATCTAAAAAACAAACTTTTTAAAGAAGAAACTAGCGGGAAGGGTAAGGAATCCCAGCCTGCTGGAAAATCGAAGGATTTACAAGATAGGATAAAAGGTCTTTTTGCCAAGAAGCCTGATGAAGTTGAACAAGCCGTTGAAGAACTTGACATGTCACGAGAAAGCCAAGAGACTTCACGTTACCAACGTTCTAAGCAAAAGAAACCTATTGACACGACCAAACTCTTAGGTAAGGTTCGGGCTTTCTTGAGCAAGTTCACTCTTTCGCCAAGAAATCCTATTCGCCGTTTCTGGCGTCGCTATCATATTGGTAAAATTCTCTTTATCTTGGTAGCCGTGTTGGTTCTGACAGTAGGCTCCTATCTCTTCTATATCGCTAAGACGACCAATGTCTCAGATCTTCAGGATGCCTTGAAGGCTACTACGGTTATCTATGACAAAGAAGGCAATCAAGCTGGTTCACTGTCAGGGCAAAAAGGGACCTATGTGGAGCTAGATGCTATTAGTGATAGCTTAGAAAATGCCGTCATTGCAACGGAGGATCGTACCTTCTACAAAAATAGTGGGATTAACGTCAAACGTTTCCTCCTAGCCATTGTTTCTATGGGCCGATTTGGTGGTGGTTCGACCATCACACAACAGTTGGCTAAAAATGCCTTTTTGACTCAGGAACAGACAGTAACTCGTAAGGCCAAGGAATTCTTTCTTTCTTTGGAACTAACCAAGAAATACAGCAAGCAAGAAATCCTTACCATGTATCTCAATAATGCCTACTTCGGAAACGGTGTTTGGGGTGTTGAAGACGCCAGCCAAAAATACTTTGGGACAAGTGCTGCCAATCTAACGGTGGATGAGGCAGCGACACTTGCAGGTATGCTTAAGGGACCTGAAATTTACAATCCGATTGATAATATCCAAAATGCAACCAACCGCCGAAACACTGTCCTTGCCAATATGGTAGATGATGAGAAGTTGAGTCAAGCTGATGCTGATAGTGCAGCTGGAGTTGATATGGCTAGTCGCTTGGTTGATACTTATCAAGGGACTGGTGATGACTATAGGTATCCGTCTTACTTTGATGCTGTCATTGAAGAAGCTACTAAGACTTATGGCTTGAGTGAGGATGAAATTGTTAAAAATGGCTACGAAAATCTATACAGAGATGGATGCCAACTCACAGGCTAATATGCAGCAGACTTATGAAAATAGTTATCTCTTTCCCACGTCAGAAAGTGATGGTAGCACAGCCCAGTCAGCTAGTGTAGCACTTGATCCATCAACTGGAGCGGTTCGTGGTTTGGTAGGTCGTGTAGGTGGTACAGGTGATACAACCTTCCGTAATTTCAACTATGCAACCCAAGGGAAGCGTAGTCCTGGTTCGACAATCAAACCTTTGGTGGTTTATGCTCCAGCTCTGGCTTCAGGGTGGAGCATCAATAAGGACCTACCTAATACGCCAATTGATTACAATGGCTATACCCCAACCAACTATGGTGGTGTTGAGACTGAGGATGTGCCCATGTATCAAGCTTTGGCCAACTCTTACAATATTCCGGCAGTTTATCTCTTTAACCAAATCGGTATACAAAAAGGGATTAGTTACGGTCAGAAATTTGGTCTTAACTTTGATAATGTTCCAGAAGAATTAGGGATTGCACTCGGTGGTGGTGTGACAGCTAGTCCTCTACAAATGGCTCAGGCTTATGCGACCTTTGCCAATGGTGGGGAGATGAATACAGCTTATTTTATCACTAAAATTGAAAATGCTAGTGGTGATATCATTGCTACCCATAGTAAGAAGTCTAAACGTATTATCAGCCAGTCTGTAGCTAACCAGATGACTAGCATGATGCTCGGTACCTTCTCAAATGGTTCCGCTGTTAATGCCAACTACACGGGTTACACTATGGCAGGTAAGACAGGTACTGTTCAGGCCGAGTTTAACAAAGATTTGACCAGTGACCAGTGGGTAATTGGCTATACTCCTGATGTGGTTATAACGACTTGGATTGGTTTTGATAAGACTGACGAGAATCACTACTTAACAGGAGCAAGCTCAGGAACGGCTTCAACTATTTTCAGCTATATCGCTGCAGATGTTTTGCCAAATACACCAGGTAATGAGTTTACCGTTGAAAATGCCTATGCGGCTGATGGTCAAACCTTAGATTATACAGCAAATCCAAACGATTCACGTAATAGCAATAATAAGTCATGGACAGACAAGGCTTCAGACGTTGTCAATGATGTAAAAGATCAAGCAAGCAGCCTATGGGATAAGATCTCAGACTCCTTCTCAGGTCTATTCAGATAGCTTGTCAATTAAGTTTAAAAGTGGTAAGATAAAAAGAACGGAGGCGTTATGGCACAGAAAAAAGCAAGCCTAGCGTGTGCAGATTGTGGGAACCGAAACTACTCGATTAGTGTTAGTAGCACTCCCAAACCAACACGACTAGAAGTGAACAAGTTTTGCAAAAATTGTAAAAAATATACCTTGCATAAAGAAACAAGATAGGAGACACCGTGAGACAAACCGGAAGTATTTTCAAAGTCTTGAAAGACACGACTTGGCCAGAGCGTAAACAACGCTGGCACGATTTTAGTTCAGTTCTTGAGTATACTGCATTCTTCACTGTCATCATCTATGCGTTTGATGAATTGTTGAGTCGCGCTATGTCAGCACTGATTAACTTTTTCTAAAGAAAACATAAAAAGAGTGGGCATGCTTGCTCTTTTTTGTTATAATAAATGCAGATAAAAGCGAGAACAAGGGCCGCCAGGCTTTTTTATTACGCTTTGAATTAAAACATAGGCATTCATTTACATTTAACGCTTGCGCCTCGAATATTGATGGTCATGTTTAAATGTCATTTAGAACAAAGAAAGGAATCCTAAAATGCTAGATTCATTCGACAAGGGCTGGTTCGTCCTTCAAACGTATTCAGGATACGAAAATAAAGTTAAAGAAAATCTTTTGCAACGAGCTCAAACTTATAACATGCTTGAAAATATCTTGCGTGTTGAAATCCCAACTCAAACTGTCAATGTTGAGAAAAACGGTAAAGTTAAAGAAGTGGAAGAAAACCGCTTCCCTGGTTACGTTCTTGTTGAGATGGTAATGACAGACGAAGCATGGTTTGTTGTTCGTAATACTCCAAACGTTACTGGTTTCGTTGGTTCACACGGAAACCGTTCTAAACCAACACCACTTTTGGAAGAAGAAATCCGTCAAATCTTGATTTCAATGGGTCAAACAGTTGATGTCTTTGATACGAATATCAAGGTTGGTGACGTGGTTCAAATCATCGATGGTGCCTTTATGGGGCAAGAAGGCCGTGTTGTCGAAATTGAAAACAACAAGGTTAAAATCATGATTAACATGTTTGGTTCAGAAACAGCTGCTGAGCTTGAACTCTACCAAATCGCTGAACTTTAAAATAGTCAAAAAGGTTGGAACCAGGAGCTTCAACCTTGGAAGACTATCTCATTAAACATGGGGGAGAGACTAGAATCTAGATTTTTAAATTTAGTTCTGTGTCACTCCCTTTTTCTAACGAATGATGAATTATAAACAATTTTACGATAGGATTAGCGGTCCATTGCGTCCCTATGCTAAGGTCTTGGGAGGATTGAACAAGGCTATAACAAGGACTTTTTACCTGCTTTTTCCTATATTTCTTATTTTGGTTTGGCTGAGGCATGGCTGGTTTGTTCTTTTTACGACAGTGCTTATTATGGGAGAAGGCTTTTTTCTGCTTTCTCTTGGTCGTAGCCTTTATAATCGCCCACGCCCTTATCAGACCTGGAACATTCAGCCTCTTATTAAAAAGGACAGTCTTGGCAAGTCATTTCCTAGCCGTCATGTTTTTTCAGCAACGACCATTGCCATGTTTACCTTATTGCTTAATCCGTGGCTAGGTGGGACTATGCTTTTTCTCGCAGCAATTTTGGCTATCTTGCGCGTGCTAGGTGGTGTTCATTATCCTAGTGATGTTTTGGCAGGCTATGTCATTGGAATTCTTGTTGGCCTCCTTCTTTACCTTTAGAAATTTTTGGTCTTCTTCGAGAGAGGAGGGCTTTTTTTCATTGAAAAAAGAAAAGGACCCTTTGGGGACCTTTTCTTTTGTTCTAAAATTTGAGTTGGCGATTAAAGGTTGTTCCCACCATTCGATATTGGCTTAGTTTAAAACATGCTCTATGATAGCTTGTGTTACTCCATGTTGATCATTTGAGGCAGTCACTAGGTTTGCAGACTTCTTGACTCCCTCAGGTGCATTGACCATAGCAACTCCTAGGTTAGCCAGAGCGAGCATAGGACTATCGTTGAAATTATCACCAATAGTCATAATCTGTTCAAGAGGAATGTCATAATACTTGGCAACCTCAAGGAGAGCATGTTCTTTAGAAACGTGCTTGGCAGTGACTTCTAAGTAGTTATCTTTGGATAAGTAGAAGACTGTCTGTGGAAAACCCATGCTTAGGAGTTTTTGGTGGATGTCCTGGATAAACTTCAGGCTCATCAATCAACAATAGCTTGTGGATAGAAGGCTTTGAATCTGAGACAGTGTCTTGGAGTTCCTTAATAATAGGAGATTCACCTGTGATACTTGCTTCCAACTGAGACCATTTGTTTAGTTGGTTGGTAATCCAATCCTTGCCAGAGTGGATATTCACAGAAACACTTGGATAGTCTGTGGATAAGTAGTTAATAAATATTTGAGTTTCGGATTTATCCACAGGATGTTCTATGATAGTACGATCATCCTCAAGTACTAGGCCCCGTTGTAGCAGGTGATAGGATTGTCATGAAGTCCTAGTTTATGAGCAATTGGTGGCATTCCTAGTGGAGAATGGGCAGAAGCTAAAACAAAAGGTATCTTCGCCTTTTCAAGCTCTGGCATGACTTCAATCAGTTGATCATCTACCTGGTGGTTACTAGTGAGAATAGTCCCATCAATATCGCTGATAATCAAACGAATTTTACTAATAATCGCTATCCTTTCCATCATATAAAATTATTACTTTATCTTTAAGTGTTTCAACTATATCAGACTCAGGATCCTTATCTGTAATCCAATAGTCAAAGTCCTCAAGTTTACCCAAGATATATTTGGAATGCTTTTCATATTTGTCAGATTCAGCAATAAGTATCTTAGTTCTAGTAGCTTGCAAGGCTAGCTGTTTGACGGCAACGTCTTCTTCATCTTCAAAGCTAACCAATCCTTGACTGAGACTAGCCGCTCCAAAGAAGGCTAAGTCAAATTGTAGATGTTGCAAGATCTGTGCTTCGTGAATCGAGTAGTAGAAGCGGTTTTTAGTGTAGAATTTGCCTCCCAAGAGATGAAAATCAATCCCTTCCTTAGCACTTAGGACCAAGGCATTATCCAAGGAGTGGGAGTAAACAGTGACGTTCTTAGTTAATTTTTGTGAAACTTCAAGCATCAAGGTAGAAACATCGAAAAAAAGTAGAGATTGTTCTTTGATGAAGCTAAGCGCCAGGTCTGCCATTTTTTTTCTTATCTTCTGTGAGTCCTTTCTGACGTTCTTGGAAGCAAAGAACACTGGTGTTTTTAACTGGAAGAATACCGCCATGGGTACGTTGAGCCAGATTCCTCTGGCTGAGACAATAAAAATCTCTTCTGACAGTATCTTTGGAAACTCCTAATTCATCAACCATTTCTTTGACAGATAGGTTTCCTCGCTCTTCCAAGAGCATCAAAATTCTCTCAAATCGTTGTTCCTGATACATGAGTCACCTGCTTTCTGATATTAGTATATTATCTTTTTACGTTTTTTGTATATAAAAATGCAAAAAAACGCAAACTAAGCCAGGTTCAAGTTACCTCGTAAACTTCTCTTACTATCTTTAAAAATCCTTCAAAAATGCTATAATAGAAGCATTACGAATATTGGAGAGAAACCATGAGTTTTTACAATCATAAAGAAATCGAGCCTAAGTGGCAAAAATACTGGGCTGACCATCACACATTTAAGACAGGAACAGATGCTTCAAAACCTAAGTTTTATGCGCTTGACATGTTCCCTTACCCATCTGGAGCGGGTCTTCACGTAGGACACCCAGAAGGCTACACAGCGACAGATATCCTTAGCCGTTTCAAGCGTGCCCAAGGCTATAACGTCCTTCACCCAATGGGATGGGATGCTTTTGGTTTGCCTGCAGAGCAATATGCTATGGATACTGGTAATGATCCAGCTGACTTTACAGCGGAAAATATTGCCAACTTCAAACGTCAAATCAACGCGCTTGGCTTCTCTTACGACTGGGATCGTGAAATCAACACAACAGATCCAAACTACTATAAGTGGACGCAGTGGATTTTCACCAAGCTTTACGAAAAAGGTTTGGCTTATGAGGCGGAAGTACCAGTAAACTGGGTTGAGGAACTAGGAACAGCTATCGCCAATGAAGAAGTCCTTCCGGACGGAACTTCTGAGCGTGGTGGCTATCCAGTTGTCCGTAAACCAATGCGCCAATGGATGCTTAAAATCACTGCTTATGCAGAGCGATTGCTCAATGACTTGGATGAGTTGGATTGGCCAGAGTCTATCAAGGACATGCAACGCAACTGGATTGGTAAATCAACTGGTGCCAATGTCACCTTCAAAGTGAAAGGTACTGACAAGGAATTCACCGTCTTTACGACACGTCCGGATACCCTTTTCGGTGCGACTTTCACTGTTTTGGCGCCTGAGCATGACTTAGTAGATGCTATCACAAGTCCTGAACAAGCTGAGGCTGTAGCTAACTACAAACACCAAGCTAGCCTTAAATCAGACTTGGCTCGTACCGACCTTGCCAAGGAAAAAACAGGGGTTTGGACTGGAGCTTATGCTATAAACCCTGTTAACGGTAGAGAAATTCCAATCTGGATTGCGGACTACGTTCTCGCTAGCTACGGAACAGGTGCAGTTATGGCCGTACCTGCTCACGATGAGCGTGACTGGGAATTTGCTAAACAGTTTGGTCTTCCAATCGTAGAAGTACTTGAAGGTGGCAACGTTGAAGAAGCAGCTTACACAGAAGACGGTCCTCATGTCAACTCTGACTTCTTGAACGGGCTTAACAAAGAAGAAGCTATTGCTAAAATTGTAGCTTGGTTGGAAGAAAAAGGCTTTGGTCAAGAAAAAATCACTTACCGTCTCCGCGACTGGCTCTTTAGCCGTCAACGTTACTGGGGTGAACCAATCCCAATCATTCATTGGGAAGATGGAACTTCGACAGCTGTTCCAGAAAGTGAACTTCCACTTGTCTTGCCAGTGACCAAGGACATCCGCCCTTCAGGTACTGGGGAAAGCCCATTGGCCAACTTGACAGACTGGCTGGAAGTGACCCGCGAAGATGGCGTCAAAGGTCGTCGCGAAACTAATACGATGCCACAATGGGCAGGTTCAAGCTGGTACTACCTCCGCTATATCGATCCACACAACACTGAGAAATTGGCTGACGAGGATCTCCTCAAACAATGGTTGCCAGTAGATATCTACGTAGGTGGTGCAGAACACGCCGTGCTCCACTTGCTTTACGCTCGTTTCTGGCATAAATTCCTCTATGACCTTGGTGTTGTTCCAACTAAGGAGCCATTCCAAAAACTCTTTAACCAAGGAATGATCTTGGGAACAAGCTACCGTGACCACCGTGGTGCTCTCGTGGCAACTGACAAGGTTGAAAAACGTGACGGTTCCTTCTTCCATGTGGAAACAGGAGAAGAGTTGGAGCAAGCACCAGCCAAGATGTCTAAATCCCTCAAGAATGTGGTCAACCCAGACGATGTGGTGGAACAATACGGTGCCGATACCCTTCGTGTCTATGAAATGTTCATGGGACCACTCGATGCTTCTATCGCTTGGTCAGAAGAAGGCTTGGAGGGAAGTCGTAAATTCCTTGATCGTGTTTACCGTTTGATTACAAGTAAAGAAATCGTTTCGGAAAATAATGGTGGTCTTGACAAAGTTTATAACGAAACCGTTAAATCCGTCACTGAGCAAATTGAGTTGATGAAATTCAACACAGCCATTGCTCAACTCATGGTCTTTGTTAACGCGGCTAACAAGGAAGACAAACTCTATGTGGATTATGCCAAAGGCTTTGTCCAATTGATTGCCCCATTTGCACCTCACTTGGCAGAAGAACTCTGGCAAACTCTTACAGCAACAGGTGAGTCAATCTCTTATGTGGCTTGGCCAACTTGGGACGAAAGCAAATTAGTTGAAGACGAAATCGAAATCGTCGTCCAAATCAAAGGAAAAGTCCGTGCTAAACTCATGGTCGCTAAAGACCTTTCACGCGAAGAATTGCAAGAAGTGGCTCTGGCTGACGAAAAAGTCAAAGCAGAGATTGATGGCAAGGAAATCGTGAAAGTAATTGCGGTACCGAACAAGCTTGTGAACATTGTTGTGAAATAACCAATTTGTTTGCTGATTTGCAACCTTAAACAGTTCCCCAAACTGTTTGAGCTAACTAAACTCCATTTATATTGTTGTGGAATAAGAAATGAATCCTCTAGAGTTAGACTCTGGAGGATTTTTTTACTCTTCTTGACAAGAAAACGATATTTTGTAATACCATTAACAAAAAGAAGGAAACTATGAATAAGAAAGAACTGCATAAGTTTAATAAATGTTTTAATAGCTTTGCTTTAGCCTTTGAACGGTTGAAAAAGGACCAGCATAGGAATAAGTATTGATAAATCAATCACACTATTAATGAAGTCCGTTTGATTGACCTAATAGGTCGGAATCAGCCTGTGAATCTAGTGAAATTATCTGGGTTGCTTGAAGTATCAAGGAGTGCCGTCACTCAGAGTGTTAGACGTTTAATCAAGAAAGACCTCGTTTCTTTTGAATTTGCACAGGATAATGAAAAAAATAAATATCTGATATTATCTAAAAAAGGGGTTGAGGTTTTTAACATCCATAAAGAGCAGCAAGAACATATTGAAAAAGCCATTTTTTCAATTTTAAGAAACTATAGTGAGGAGGACCTTCAAATGGTTATGAAACTGCTGGATGATGTTGAACAGGTGTGGCGAGAATTACCGTGGAAAAAATCACGGTAATTTTAAAACCATATTGTTAATCATATTAACAAAAAGAGGAAGATATGAATATACAAATTGAACTTATCTCAGCGTCTGAGTTAGCAGATGAATCTTTTAATATTGTCATCAATGACTTAAAACCAATAGAAACATATCGAGTCGAAATGTTTCTATCTGATTATTATTGTATCAATGCTCCCATGCGTTTAGCTCATGATGTTTTATGGAAATCAACAGCGACTTTTGTATCAGATACGAATGGTATTATTAATATCTCACAAACCCCATCTTGTTCTGGTTCGTATGAAGGTATTTCAACAATGGGACTATTTTTTAATGCCAAGCCCTTGACCAATAAGAGAAAGAAACTTCCAAACTCTCTTTCTAAAATTCCCTTATTAGATCATTTTTTTGTGGGAATCAAAATTATGCAAGGAAATACTGTCATTGCAGAGAGAACTTTCACAAGACATTATATGAGTTCGCAAATTAGTCATCAAGATATTTACGGGAAACATTTTCAAGGGAGACTCTTTTATGATAAAAAGGCAATCAAAACACCAAGCATTGATTATTGTGAGCGGTAGTGAAGGAAGGATTGAAAAGGCACAGAATATAGCTCAGCTTCTCTCTTCTAGAGGTTATATTTGTTTAGCAATTGCCTACTTTGGTTTAGAGGGGTTGCCAAAACATTTGAAACGTATTCCTTTAGAGTGCCTTGTGGAGGCAAAGAGTTATCTACGTCAGTACCCTCAAGTAGATAGTGAAAGAATTGGAATCTATGGACGGTCTAAAGGAGCAGAGTTAGTTTTAGCTGAGGAGAGCATTTTTAATGACGTTCAATGCTTGGTACTAAATTCCCCCTCTGATGTGGTGTATGAAGGAATAATAGGGAAATGGAACTCTCATACTTCTTCTTGGACGCATTTGCAAAAAGAACTTCCCTATCAAAAGTTTCGATTTAGAGATTATTTGTTCAGTAAACTTTTTAGAAAAGATTTCCCTAAAGATTGCTCTGCTAGGATAGATATTGGTCAAATGCATTCACCAATCTTGTTGCTCGAAAGTACCGTTGATGAAATATGGGATGCTTCGTCAGCAATTGATGATATTGTCTCACATTATAAAGGACACTACATTACATTTAAAAAATATCATGAAACAGGTCACATGTTGACGGTGGCTTATCAACCAAATCATCGTTATCGAAAAGATTGGCATTTACTGATGAAAGAGAGTGAGGATTCTTGGTTGGCTACGATTCATTTTTTTGATAGGCATTTGAAAAAGCAATAAAAGAAGATTATAAATATGCTATAATAGTCCCAACTAAGATAAAAACACAGTTCTGGTTGGTAAGTCCAGACACGTAGGCGAGCCTATCAGTAACCTAAGGATATGAATAGAAATGAAGAGTAGTCCATCAAGGCTACTCTTTTTCGTCAAAAGAACCATTAGAAAAATCGTAAAATCCAAACAATATTTAACTTTCTGAAATGTGGAGACAATTGCTCAAAAATGCTATAATAGTCAGCATAAACAAGCTATTAATAACAAAAAATAAGTACCTATTCGATTGGAGGAAATCCTTGTATAAAGATGATGGTTTAACCTTGCACACGGACTTGTATCAAATCAATATGATGCAGGTCTACTTCAACCAAGGTATTCACAATAAAAAGGCCGTTTTTGAAGTTTATTTCCGTCAACTTCCGTTTAAAAATGGCTTTGCTGTGTTCGCAGGTCTGGAGCATATTGTCAACTATCTTGAAAATCTGACTTTTTCAGAAACTGATATTGCTTATCTGAAGGATTTAGGCTATCCGAAGGATTTTCTGGACTATCTGGCCAATCTAAAACTCGAGTTGACTATCAATTCAGCCCTTGAGGGTGATTTGGTATTTGCTAATGAACCGATTTTTCAAGTGGAAGGTCCCTTGGCTCAGTGTCAGTTAGTAGAGACTGCCCTACTGAATATCCTTAATTACCAGATTCTTATTGCGACTAAGGCAGCTCGTATTCGTTCTGTTATTGAGGATGCTCCTCTGTTGGAATTTGGGACACGTCGTGCCCAAGAGATGGATGCAGCAATATGGGGGACGCGTGCAGCCGTGATTGGTGGTGCTGACGCAACTTCAAATGTACGTGCAGGTAAGATTTTCGGTATTCCTGTTTCAGGTACTCATGCCCATGCCCTTGTTCAAGCTTATGGAAACGATTATGATGCCTTTAAAGCCTATGCATCTACTCATAAAGACTGCATATTTCTTGTGGATACCTATGATACCCTTAAGATTGGTGTTCCAAATGCTATCCGTGTGGCTAAAGAGCTAGGTGATAAGATCAACTTCTTGGGTGTTCGTCTTGATTCAGGTGACTTGGCTTATCTGTCTAAGCAGGTCCGTAAGCAACTAGATGCGGCTGGTTTCCCTGATGCCAAGATTTACGCTTCAAATGACCTTGATGAAAATACCATTCTTAACTTGAAAATGCAGAAGGCCAAGATTGATGTTTGGGGTGTTGGTACTAATCTTATCACAGCCTATGATCAACCAGCCTTGGGTGCGGTCTACAAAATTGTCTCAATCGAGAATGATCAGGGAGTCATGCAGGATACCATCAAGTTGTCCAACAACGCTGAGAAGGTTTCGACACCAGGTAAGAAGCAAGTGTGGCGTATTACGAGTCGTGCTAAGGGGAAATCAGAAGGTGACTATATCACCTTCGCTGACACGGATGTTAATGCTTTAGAAGAAATTAACATGTTCCACCCGACTTACACCTACATTAACAAGACTGTCCGCGATTTTGATGCGGTGCCACTTTTGGTCCCAATCTACGACAAGGGGCAACTAATCTATGATTTGCCAAGTCTTGATGAAATCAAGAACTATGCGACTAAGAAATTGGATGAGCTTTGGAATGAGTACAAGCGCGTTCTTAACCCCCAAGATTATCCAGTTGACTTGGCCAAAGATGTCTGGGATCACAAGATGACCTTGATTGATAATATGCGTAAGAAAGCCCATGACTTGTCAGAGTAAAAGGAGAAAATATGACTTTGCAAGAAACTATTATTGCTCAACTAGGAGTTAAACCTAGCATTAATCCGAAGGAAGAGATTCGAAAATCCGTTGATTTTTTGAAGGCCTACATGATCAAACATCCATTCCTTAAAACATATGTTTTAGGGATTTCAGGAGGTCAGGATTCTACATTGGCTGGTCGTCTTGCGCAACTTGCGGTTGAAGAACTTCGTGCAGAGACAGAAAAGACTATCAGTTTATCGCCATTCGTTTACCATATGGAGTTCAAGCAGATGAAGACGATGCCCAACGTGCCCTAGCTTTTATCAAGCCAGATGTAAGTCTTACGATTAACATTAAAGAAGCTGTTGATGGTCAGGTTGCTGAACTGGCCAAGGCAGGTGTAAACGTATCTGACTTTAATAAGGGAAATATCAAGGCCCGCCAACGTATGATAACCCAATATGCGGTTGCTGGTGAAAATAGTGGAGCAGTTATTGGGACAGACCACGCCGCTGAAAACCTTACAGGGTTCTTCACAAAATTTGGTGATGGTGGTGCGGATATCCTGCCACTCTTTCGTCTAAACAAGCGTCAAGGCGCTGCCCTTCTTGCAGAGCTTGGTGCTGATAAAGCCCTTTATGAAAAAGTACCAACAGCTGACCTGGAAGAAGATAAACCAGGAATTGCCGACGAAGTGGCATTGGGAGTGACCTATCATGAGATTGATGATTACCTTGAAGGCAAGGAAGTATCAGCCAAAGCTCAGGAAACGATTGAGACTTGGTGGCGTAAAGGTCAACACAAACGTCACTTGCCAATCACCATTTTTGATGATTTTTGGAAATAATAAGAGAAATGATTTATGATTAAAGCTTATATTGATTTTTGGAAGCGTGCCTTTGATTTTAGTGGACGTTCGACACGCCCAGACTACTGGTGGGTTTACTTGATTAATGTCATCATTAGTACTATCCTTGTAGTAGGTTTTGTTCTCATTCCTTTCTTCAGTAATGTGTCTCATAACCCAGCGATATTAAATGACTCAACTGAAATACAAAAAATGATTTTGAAATATATGTCACCAATAATGATTTTTGGATTGATCATATTAATTCCACAACTGTCCCTTCAATTTCGTCGTTTGCGAGATGCAGGTATTCATCCGGCTTGGGGGCTTCTAAGTTGTATAGGGCTTGTACCAATCTTGACTTTCTTCTCATTCATTGGAAGTATTGTACTCATTGTCATGTCATGTCAGCCAACTAAACCAGCACCTGAAACGCTTTTTGATAAAGTTGAATAAGATTGTCGTACCCCTAGGTTTAACCTAGGGGTATTTTTAAATTGAATTTTCAGAAATTAGTGATAAAATAGATAGTAATAAGTCTTAAAAGGAGGAATCTTATGACTTCACTATCAACAGATTTCACAGAAAAACTATTTGCAGATTATAAGGCCAATGCCAAGTATGGCGCTATTGAAAATGCAGTAACCCATAACGGCTTGCTTAAATCTATCGAGACACGTCAATCAGAAGTGGAAAATGATTTTGTTTTCTCAATTGATTTGACTAAAGATGAGGTGTCTAACCAAAAAGCTTCAGGTCGTTGCTGGATGTTTGCGGCCCTTAATACTTTCCGCCATAAATTGATTTCAGACTTTAAATTGGAAAGTTTCGAGCTTTCTCAAGCCCACACATTTTTCTGGGATAAATATGAAAAATCAAACTGGTTCTTGGAACAAATTATTGCTACAGCAGATCAAGAAATTGGTAGTCGTAAGGTTAAATTCCTTTTGGATACCCCTCAACAAGATGGTGGACAATGGGATATGGTCGTATCACTCTTTGAAAAATATGGTGTTGTACCAAAATCAGTATATCCAGAATCTGTAGCTTCAAGCAATAGTCGTGAGCTTAATCAATACCTTAATAAACTCCTTCGTCAAGATGCCCAAATCTTGCGCGATTTGATTGCCAGTGGTGCTGATCAGGCTGCTGTTCAAGCTAAAAAGGAGGAGTTCCTTCAAGAAATCTTCAATTATCTTGCCATGACCCTTGGCTTGCCACCACGTCAGTTTGATTTTGCCTATCGAGATAAAGATGATAACTATCAATCTGAGAAGGGTATCACGCCACGGGCCTTCTTTGAAAAATATGTTGGCCTTAAACTCAGCGACTATGTATCAGTTATCAACGCTCCAACAGCTGATAAACCTTACGGAAAATCTTACACGGTTGAGATGTTGGGAAATGTTGTAGGTGCGCCAAGTGTTCGTTATATTAACCTCCCAATGGACCGATTCAAAGAGCTTGCTATTGCACAGATGAAGGCAGGAGAGAGTGTATGGTTTGGTTCAGATGTTGGTCAGGTTTCGGACCGTCAAAAAGGTATTCTTGCAACTAATGTTTACGACTTTACAGCTAGCATGGATATTAACTGGACTCAAGACAAGGCTGGACGTTTAGACTACAGTGAATCTCTCATGACCCATGCCATGGTATTGACAGGTGTTGATCTGGATGCTGATGGTAAACCAATTAAATGGAAGATTGAAAACTCTTGGGGAGATAAGGTTGGACAAAAGGGGTACTTTGTTGCTTCTGATGCTTGGATGGATGAATATACATATCAAATCGTTGTTCGCAAAGATTTCCTTACAGCTGAAGAGTTGGCTGCCTATGAAGCAGATCCACAAGTGCTTGCGCCTTGGGACCCAATGGGATCTCTTGCTTCAAAATAAGAGGATATTTCAAAAACACTGGATAGAATTCCAGTGTTTTTAGTTGACTTCATTAAAATTTATGGTTGTAAAAAGAGCTATCTAATGGATAACTCTTTTCAATTCCTTTTTACTCATCTACTGTAGAAGTAGAAGTGTTTGAATTTGAATTCTCAGCACCGTTAGAACCCGATGTTGAAGGATTTGTTGATGCATCTGGGCCATACTGTTGACTATCTTGTGAACTTGATGAGTCACTACTTTTACCATAATCCGAACTTGATGAGTCACTACTTTTACCATAATCCGAACTTGATGATGAGCTAGATGTTCCTAGTGATCCGTTATAAACATTTGACGTTGACGAACCAGTTAGGAAGACGTAACTACCATTGTTGTAAACACCACTAGGCATATCGAAATCTTTCGAACCTGCACCATACATCTGGTTGAGGTATCTACTTGTTAGACCGTAGATTTGTTTAGCGATATTTAGGTCTGAGCCATAAAGTGGAGTTTTACGGTTTTCATAACCTGTCCAAATGGCCATTGCATATTTAGTATTATAACCAACGAACGTTTCGTCAGGAACAATAAGATCAGCGTAGACGCCACTTTCTTTTTGTACTTGATAGTACTCATCGTCACTGTAGTTAGATGTACCCGTTTTACCGGCATTGATGGTGCCAGGTACATAAGCTTCAGTCGCTGTACCACCTGTCAAAACCTGTTTCAACATGCTATTCATCATATAAGCTGTTTGTGGCGACATGGCCTCGACACCTTTAGAATCGTATGATTTTGTTGAACCATCTTCAAATTTAATTGATTTAATGTAGGAAGGTTTATAGTAAGTACCACCATTGGCAAAGGCTGCATAGGCAGCCGCCATCTTCTCACTTGAAGCACCATATTTAGGATCTGATGATGTTGTTGAAGATGAGATAGCGTTTGAATAAAACATCTCTGGGTACTCAATACCTAAATCTTTCAAAAAGGATTGAGCATAATCCAAGCCAGTCGCTTGAAGCGCTTTAACCGCAGTAACGTTACGTGATTGTTGAATCGCATAAGTCAGAGAGATACTTCCGTAATACTTGCGGTCCCAGTTGTAAACTGGAGTTGAAGTACCTGGGAAATTATAAGGGGTATCGTAAACGGTAGTACCAGTGTTAGTATATACCCTTTTTTCAATAGCAGGTGCGTAATCGGTGATAGGTTTCATTGTAGACCCCCAGTCACGATCAGTTTGAACAGCTTGGTTTGTACCAAGGGCAATGTTTTCGTCTTGGTGACGTGATCCCAATTGAGCAACAACACGTCCATTGGTAACATCAATGATAGTAGAAGCTACTTGAAATTTGTCATCAGGATAAGCAATATAATCATTTGAGTTGTAGACATTCCAAATGTATTTTTGAATATCAGGATCAAGATTTGTATAGACATCGAGTCCAGCTGAGTAGATATCAGCATTGGCTTCGGTAGAGACTTGTTCAATAACTTGTTTGATGTAGTTATCTAGGTATGGTTCGTAGCTAGCTTTATTCGTAAGTGGAAGAAGACCATCTGATATATCCGTTGCTTTAGCTTGCACGTACTCCTCTTTAGAAATATTTTTGTCTTCATACATTTCATTAAGAACAGTGTTGCGACGTTCTTTAGCAGCATCCGGATTAGTATAAGGATCATATTGTGTTGGTGCTTGTGGGATACCAGCAAGAAGAGCTGCTTGGGCAACTGAGAGGTCACCTAATTCTTTACCAAAATAAGATTTAGCTGCGGTCTTCATACCGTAGTAACCATTACCCATATAAACCTTATTAACGTAGAAGGTCAAGATTTCTTGTTTAGTATACTGACGCTCCATTTGGAGAGATAACCATATTTCTTGTGACTTACGTTTAAGGGTTTGGTCTGAGGTATTAGTTGAGAAGTAGGCTAACTTAATCAACTGTTGATCAAGTGTAGATCCCCCTTGAGTGCTGTTATGGCGAAGGTTGTTAATAGCGGCTCCCATAATACGATAAACGTCAATGCCGCGATGGGTAAAGAAACGCTTATCCTCTATAGAGGTAATTGCATTGACTAGGATTATAGGAATCTCATCTGTTGATGCACTTTCACGTTTTTCGGATCCCAAGTCAGCAATAAGACTACCATTACCATCGTAAATCCTACTTGAGTTTGTTGATTGCAACTTGTTCTCGGTAAGTTTAGGAACACTGCTAACACAGTAAGCAAAGAGTCCACCACCAGCGATGACACAGATTACAAAGAAAGTGAGTAGTCCAATAAAAGCGTATTTTGCAATACGCCATCCTAAATTTTGATCTGAAGCAGCTGAGCGTTTTCCTTTGCTATAGCGAGAAGAATCTGAACGTTTAACCTGTGTGTTTTTAGCACGTTTAGTTGAACCGTTAAGTGATTCTTTAAAGTTGCTGAAATTAAATTTAGCCATTATGTGTTACCACCTAATAATTTTTCAATGATCTCTAAATAAGGAACTTGAGGATAAGCTGATTCTGCGATTGCATAACCTCTTTTTTTTGGATATAATCAAGAGGCATTGATTTTGTCCCCTTATCAATTTGATAAAAAGCGATTAAGTCTTTGGCAGGCAGAAGGTAGGTTTCCTTAAGCGTTGAAAAGTGGAGTAGCACGAAGCAGATTCCATCTTGATTGATGACCTGAGACATGTGCTTAATTTGATGCGCATGAAAGTTTTTCATAGGCATAGATGTCTTTTGCCGTGTCTCTTTGGCTTCAAAATCAATATAGTATCCTTTGTAAACGCCAGAGTAGTCAGTAGTTGAGGCTTGCCTAAAGTAAGCTTCTACAATCTTTGCTCGTGAGCGTTTTGGATAATCGACTTTGACGATCTGAACCGGTGTAGGTTTCTTATGAATAACGGCTAAGCCACGCGACAAATAGTAATCATTAGTCGCATTAATAGCAGATTCAAAGTTCATCCCCCGATTGGCAAAGTCAACTCTATTAGATTTTTTAGTACGTACTTGTGCTATCTTACGAGATATCTGATGGGGATAGTTTACCATTTCTTTCCCTTCTTATTTATAAGATATGCATAAAGACTATTTTATTATACCATAAAATGAGCGAGGAAAACAATAAATGACATCACTACTCATAACGGGCTATAAGAGCTTTGAACTTGGTGTTTTTAAAGACAAGGATCCTAAGGTAAACATCATTAAGAAAGCAATCAAACGTGATCTTAAACGTTTTTTAGATGAAGGTGTGGATTGGATGATTTTACTGGGAACCTTGGTTTTGAATTTTGGGCGCTAGAAGTAGCTAAGGAACTTCAGAAAGACTACCCTTTGAGGTTAGCGACGTTATTTCCATTTGAAACACACGGTCAGAATTGGAGTGAAGCTAACCAAGAAAAATTGGTAGCCTTTAAACAAGTTGATTTCGTAAAGTATAGTTTTCCAGCTTATCAATCGCCAGCTCAGTTCAAACAATTTAATCAGTTTCTCATCGATAATACAGACCAAGCTTATTTATTTTATGAGCCTGAAAATGAAACAAATTTGAAATATTTTTACAATATGATAATAGCAGCAAGTGATTATCCCTTATTTCGATTGACTTTTGATGACCTCAATGAAGTCATGTCGGAATAGGATATAATTGCGTTTTAAACTTGCATTTTTATATTTTTTTCTGTATCATGAAAACAATAGACTGTAAAGTATTAGTAAGTTGGATAAGACAAGTATTGGAGAAGAATAATGGCTAAGATTAATTTAACGCCCAAGAAAATCTACGAACAAGAATTTAAAACAAGCATACGTGGATACGATAAAACAGAAGTTGATGAGTTTCTAGATGATGTGATCAAAGATTACACTGTCTACATTGCTCTAGTTAAGGAATTGCAAGAAGAAAATGCAAAACTGAAGGCTAAGGCAACATCGGCTCCTGCAAGCCGTCCCGCATATGCAAGTGCGACAAGTGAACCATCACATGCCACTGCCAATATTGCTTCGGCTTCAAACTATGATATCTTAAAACGTATCAGTCGTTTGGAAAAAGAGGTCTTTGGAAAACAAATCGTCGAATAAAACTGGTTTTGTGCAATTTTCGGATAATCGCATGGTTGCAAGTCTTCCATGAGGAAAGTCCATGCTAGCACTGGCTGTGATGCCAGTAGTGTTTGTGCTAGGCGAATCAATAAGCCTAGGGACTTGATTTTCAAGTTACGGCGAGCGAACTGGCTAAGTCTTCGGATAGGTTTTAGTAGCTCTGAAAGTGCCACAGTGACGGAGTTTTTAGGGAAACCTAAAAAGTGGAACGCGGTAAACCCCTCAAGCTAGCAACCCAAACTTTGGTAGGGGCATGGGATGGCCGGAAACGAACGGACCATTCTGACTGCTATGCAGTAGACAGATGATTATCGAAGGAAGTGGTACCTAGTCACTTCTGGAACAGAACATGGCTTATAGAAAATTGCATATAGGTGAGGCTGGGACACATGTCTCAGCCTTCTTTTAGCAAGAATCGTCTCTTTTGCGTCTACCATCTAAGGGCAAGAGTGAATAATAAGCTATAGCTTAGGGAAATTTGTACTCGTAATAATTAGGTAAAAGGATGACAATGAAAGAAACATTTACATTAGTAGCAACTGCTGCAGCCGGACTTGAAGCTGTGGTTGGACGTGAACTACGTGAGTTGGGGTATGAGACCCAGGTTGAAAATGGTAAGGTGCGTTTTCAAGGTGATGTTCGTGCAATTGCTGAAACTAACCTTTGGTTGAGAGCTGCAGACCGTATCAAGATTGTGGTGGGTGAGTTTCCAGCACGTACTTTTGAGGAGCTTTTTCAGGGAGTTTTTGCTTTGGACTGGGAAAATTATCTTCCCTTAGGTGCAAAGTTCCCAATTTCAAAAGCTAAATGTGTTAAATCAAAGCTTCATAATGAGCCGTCTGTTCAGGCGATTTCTAAAAAAGCTGTCGTTAAAAAACTACAGAAGTATTTCCACCGTCCGGAAGGAGTGCCTCTTCAAGAAACAGGTGCGGAATTTAAGATTGAAGTTTCCATCTTAAAGGATAAGGCTACTGTTTTAATTGATACTACAGGTGCTAGTCTTTTTAAGCGTGGTTATCGTACTGATAAAGGTGGGGCACCTATTAAAGAAAATATGGCAGCTGCTATTCTTGAACTTAGCAACTGGTATCCTGACAAACCTTTGATTGACCCAACTTGTGGTTCGGGGACCTTCTGTATTGAAGCTGCTATGATTGGAATGAATATTGCACCAGGTTTTAATCGTGATTTTGCTTTTGAGGCATGGAATTGGGTGGGTAAAGATTTAGTACAGTCAGTACGAGATGAAGCTGATAGCAAGGCAAATTACGATGTTGCATTAGACATTATGGGGTGTGATATTGATAGCCGTATGGTTGAGATTGCTAAGGCTAATGCTCGCGAAGCTGGTCTTGAAGATGTTGTTAAATTCAAACAAATGCGTTTACAGGACTTGAAAACAGATAAAATAAACGGTGTCATTATTTCAAATCCTCCTTATGGGGAGCGCTTGTTGGATGACAAGGCCGTGGATATCTTGTATAATGAAATGGGTCAAACTTTTGCGCCGCTTAAAACGTGGAGCAAGTTTATCTTGACCAGTGATGAACAATTTGAAAGTAAATACGGCATGAAAGCTGATAAAAAACGTAAGCTTTATAACGGAACACTTCGCGTTGATTTGTATCAATATTTTGGAGAGCGTGTTCGCCGTTCTGAGGCTAGAAAGGTAAATTAAACGTGTCAGAAGATAAAACACAAAATGGCTATGAAGAAAGCCAAGAGTTAGATTTCCAAGATGCCAAGGAAATGACAGTCGGTGAGGCTGTCCGCAAAGAAGCTGAGATTAATGCTGGTGTAACCGAAACAGATAGTATTTTGGATAAGTATATTAAGCAACATCGTGAAGAAGTTACCTCACAAAAATTTTCAAAGAAAATTGAAGCAGATGGCGATACATCACCCTTGGATGCCTTCATTCAAAAGCAACGTCAGGAATTTGCTGATTCAGGTTTGATTGGTCAAACATTGGCTAATGAGTCAACTAACTCAACGACTGCTGACGAAACAGTAACACCTATTACATCTGGTTTTGGCACAACTGAAACTAAGGCAGATGATACTCAAGCTCCTGTTGACTCTGAAATTACTGTGAAACCAGAAAGTGAAAGCTCTGAAACCATTATAACATCAACTAATGCTGACCGTTTTATCACGTCAGAAGCAGAAAAATTTGATCTTGGTGAAGCCCTTACTGCGACGACTACCTCAACTAATCAACAAGTTGATAACACTGCTATGGTAGACAATGTTGATGATCCGGAACCAGAAAGTACTTTACCTGCTGATGACAAGGCTTCTGAACCACAAGCCTCTAAACCTCTGTTGGAAGATGTTGAAGTCTCAGAAACAATCGACTCAGACGCTATTGCCACAACAGTTGCTGGTGTAACAGGAGTTAAAGCTGATGAAGCAAAAGCGACACCAAAAGTGTCTATGACAGTTAGTCGTCCATCAGCAGAAGATAAAATCTCTTCAGGGTCTATTTCTCCATCTCATAAAGATGTCTTTGATGGTGATATTCCAGTTTATCGCCGTAAGGGTGTTGTTATCGGTGCTCTCACGGTTCTTGCTCTAGCTATAATTGGTGGGAGCTATGCTCTTTATAAAGTAACACATAGCCAATCTGCGAAAACTACAAGCACTGCTTCTTCAGCAGTGATATCATCATCAAGCAAGGGCGCATCAGCTTCTGATAATAAAGCCTTCGAAGACATGTATAAGAATTTCTTCACAGATGATGAGCAAACAAAACTAGCTAATGATCAATTTGGTAAGCTATCAGACTTGGAAAAACTACTTAAAAAATTGGAAAAAACCAAGTATTATGATGCAGCTAAGACCAAATACGATAACTTGAAGAAACAAATCGAAGCTATTGAAAAAGTCAATAGTAAGTATGAATCAGATGCTCTTGTAGACGGTAGCTATAATGCCTCTATCTCAGTTAAATCTGATGCAAATTTTAATGATCTTTCAGAACGTGTAACAAATACTGGCAATGCTAGTCTTGATAGCATTATCCAAGAAGTCATTAAGGGCGGTAAAACACAGCTTGAAGAAAAGGGTAAGGCTGCAAGTGCAACGTCTGCAGTGACAGCTTCTGAAAGTGTTAATACCGCTACTCCTTCGGGAGATAACACATCTGGAGCAGCTAATTCAGGTGTAACAGGTGCGGCTGGTGGAGTTTCTAGTGGTACAGCTGCAACTTCAACAGTTGTGACACGTGGCATCATGAATTACAATCCATCTATCCTTCAACGTGATCGCTCTCGTGTGCCTTATAATGCAAACGTAGTAGCGGATACAAGTAATCCAGCTTGGACTTGGGCTGATGGTGTTCTTGATAAGATCATTGCAACATCTCACTCACGTGGGTACTTCTCAGGAGATAACTTTATCCTTGAGCCAGTCAACATCATCAACGGAAATGGTTACTACAACATGTACCTTCCAGATGGAACTTATCTCTTTAGTATCAACTGTAAGACAGGTTACTATGTAGGCAATGGTTCAGGTCACTCAGATAAACTTGATTATTAATAAAAATCGACGACACTCCCTAGGGAGTGTTTTTTTTGTTTTATCTTTGTGAAGTCCGAGTTTATAAGAGTTTTGTGCTATAATAGGGGGATAAGATAGGGGTGAATACTATGGCGAAATTGATTCCGGGTAGAGTTCGTAATGAGGGAATTAAACTTTTTGAAAAGGGTTTAATTGCCATTAGTCAGGTCTCAGAAACTCAGTTGGACACGACGGTTGGCCAACATCATTTAATTTATGCACTCGATGATCCTGAAATCATGTGTGACTGTGATTTTTTCGCTCAAAAAGGCTATTGCTCTCATTTGGCAGCGGTTGAGTATTATCTAAAAAATGCTAAGGAGGGCCAGCGTCTCTTAGCAAAATTAGAGGAGAAACAAGAGTCCGCCCAGGACCAAGAGCGGGGGCGTTCTTTTGGTGGTTTATTTTTAGAGAGCCTTTCTCTGAATGAGGATGATACAGTTAGATATAGCCTCACGGTAGAGGGAGAGGAATCTACCTTTGGTTCAGAGATTTGGTGGAGTTTACGTTTACGTCGCTTACCGGACGAACGTTCTTACGTTGTTCGAGATATCCCAGCCTTCCTCAAGCTTATAGAGACTGAAGGCTATTATCAGATAGGTAAGAATTACTATGAACCTCTATCACTCATTCAGTTTGACCAGGCTTCACAAGCATTTTTAGACTTTTTAGGACGGATGATTCCAGATGAAGCCAAAACAAATTTAACCTTTATTTTACCGAATAATGCACGACACCTTAGTCTCCCCTATGGTTTTTTTGAGGAGGGATTGAGGTTGATGCAAGATTTGGATGGCTTCAGGTTTGAATGGGAAGGTATTGAATATCGCAGCTTTTTGGTAGAGGACTTGACTGCTGAAGCCAATCTTTTCTCGTTTGATATTTGTGTCGAGCCCAAAATGATTGAATTGACTGTTGCTGAGAAAAATAGCCAAACATTTTTTAATAATCGTATTATCTTTTATCAGGGTGTTTTCTATCGTCTTAATAGAAAACAGCAAAAAATTTTGCTTGGCTTACGTTCTCTCCCTATCGGAAGCGATTTGAATAAACATGTCAGTTTTAATCTAGAAGAACAAGCTATCTTAGCTGCTAGTCTTTCTGATTTTAAGACTATGGGACCGGTTAAAGCCCCAAAAGCGTTTAATATCAAAGATTTCACCCCGAGATTTCGCTTTGATTTGAAAGGTGAACGCGAGGTTGTGCTCACATTGGCTTTTGATTTTGATGGATATGTTGTGGATAATCGTTATGAGTTAAGTCATTTAGGCTTTACTAGTAACTATCGTAATGAACAGGCTATTTTTCGTTTGATGGTTAAACATGGATTTACCCCTGATTTTCAGTCATCTAAACGCTTAAATAGCAATCAAGAGCTCTATGATTTCTTTATAAATACTCTACCAGCTTTTGAAAATGCAGGGCCAGTTCTTATTGGACAGGAGTTGCGTGACTTACGTGTTGAACAGAGTCCACAAATTCAGGTAGAGCGTCAAGGAAATCTATTAGATATTTCGTTTGATTTTTCAAGTCTCGATGATGAGGATGTGGATCATGCTTTAGAAGCTTTGATGGACAGAGCGCCCTACTTTGTTAATCGTAGTGGTCAGTTGATTGTCTTTGATGAGGGGACACAACGTATCAGTGAGAGTCTAAGAACTTTGAGGGCCCGTTATTCGGGGGAAGGGCATCTAGAACTCCATCAATTAGCCGCCTATCAATTGATGGACTCTCTTTCAGAAAATGATTCTGTTCGTTTTTCAGAAGATTTTCAACAGCTAGCGCAACATTTGAGAAAACCGGAAACATTCGACTTGCCATCCTATCATGTAGAAGTTGACCTTCGTCCTTACCAAGAAAGAGGAGTTCAATGGCTATCAATGTTGCATCACTATGGTTTTGGTGGTATTTTAGCCGACGATATGGGGTTGGGGAAAACTTTACAGACCATTGCTTATCTTTCTGCACATTTAGAGGATGGACAACGAGTCTTGATTCTATCGCCATCGAGTTTAATTTACAATTGGCAGGATGAGTTTAAAAAATTTGCTCCTCAGTTAGATGTAGCAGTTTCTTATGGACTTAAGCCAAAACGTGATGAGATCATTGCAGAAGACCATCAGATTATTATTACTAGCTATGCTTCATTCCGTCAGGATTTTGATGTTTATAAGGCTGGTCAGTATGATTATCTCATTCTAGATGAGGCACAGGTCATGAAGAATACTCAGACGAAGATTGCTCAATATTTACGTGATTTTTCTGTTCCGCATTGCCTAGCTCTATCTGGAACGCCTATTGAAAATCATTTGTTGGAGATTTGGTCTATTTTCCAGATTGTTTTACCGGGGCTTTTACCAGCTAAGAAAACTTTTCTTAAGCTAACACCTATGGAAGTGGCCCGGTACATTACTCCATTTATTCTTAGACGTAAAAAAGATGAGGTTCTTCCTGATTTACCGGACCTGATTGAAATTACGCACCAAAGTGAATTGTCGGATAGTCAAAAGGCTATTTATTTAGCACAATTGCAACAGATGCAACAAGGTTTAATTTCAGCAAATGATCAGGAAATCAATCGTCGTAAGGTGGAAATCTTGTCAGGAATTACCCGCTTACGCCAAATCTGTGACACGCCAGCCCTCTTTATGGATTACGCTGGTGATAGTGGGAAATTAGATAGTCTTAGAGACCTACTTAGTCAAATTAAGGAATCAGACCATCGTGTCCTTATTTTTTCACAATTTCGTGGGATGTTAGATATTACAGAGGAACTTTTACAAGAGTTAGGTATTTCCTCTTATAAGCTAACAGGGTCGACCCCATCTGATAGTCGTCAGGAGATGACCAGAGCCTTCAATCAGGGGAGTCGAGATGCCTTTTTGATTTCTTTAAAAGCAGGGGGGGTAGGGCTCAACTTGACTGGTGCTGATACAGTTATTCTGATTGACCTTTGGTGGAATCCAGCGGTGGAAATGCAGGCTATTAGTCGTGCTCATCGTATAGGTCAGAAACAAAATGTCGAAGTTTTCCGTTTGATTACAAGAGGTACTATCGAAGAGAAGATTCTTGAGCTTCAAGAAGGTAAGAAAAATCTCGTTACAACAGTATTAGATGGCAATGAAAGCTGTGCTAGCATGACAGTTGAGGATATTAAAGAAATTCTTGGTATTGCAATATCTTAATCTGTTATATTTAATATTGGAATACTAAGATATAAAAATGACACTAGGCAAATCTTTTGAATTAGGCTATAATAGAATATTGCAAGACGTATCTCCCCATTCCCGATTGTTTATATTAAGATACGCATCATCTCGAAAACGAAAGGAAGTCTTTTATGCATCGCCAAAGACGACAATTTCCGTTGATTCCGGACGGAGAATCTTGCTTGCAAGAACCTATCTCTATGCGTTTATACGAAAATGAAGATTTAATCACTAATATCCGTGGTCCTTATCAGGATAAGGACTATAACGATTTCTTTCTGAACCATGATTTCTTGTCAGCTAAGCCTCATAAACGTAAGCAGGCTCCAGACCGAGCTGAAACACAAGAGGATGGAATGACTTATGCTGAAGAAGCCCGTGAAAAGGCGAAGCGTGATGTACGTGATAAACGCCAAAAATACCTACGCCAAGAAGCTCAATCAACTAAATCTACGAATATCCGTTCACTAGCTGCTAAGCCTAAGGTAGAAAATAAGCCAAGCTTTGAGGCTACTGTTGAGGCAGTTGCTGTAACGACGGATAAGGAACCAGTGATGACGTCTATCTTGGGAGCTCCTGTAAGTGCTATTAAGAGAACATTAGCACCAAATGGTAAACACTCAAAAATCCATCACTTGGCAAATCGTCTGAAACAAGATACTTATATCTTGGCAGAAGTGGCTCCAACTTATCAACAACCTAGTAATCCATCTCGTAAGAACGTCAAGAAAAATAGCTATGACTTCTTGAAACGTAGCCAGGTTTATAATTACACAGAACGTCAAATTCACCGTGAACACCGAATTGCTCAAGAACTAAATTTGACGCATTTAGAAGATGCAAATTAATCGCAGTTTGATTGCAAGGAGAAACTATGTCAAAAACTTATCATTTTATTGGAATTAAAGGATCTGGTATGTCGGCTTTGGCTTTGATGCTCCATCAAATGGGACACAAGGTTCAAGGTTCCGATGTGGAAAAATACTACTTCACTCAACGTGGTCTTGAGCAAGCGGGCATTCCAATCCTTCCTTTCGATGAAAAAAAACATCACTGAAGATGTTGAATTGATTGCTGGGAATGCTTTTCGTGAAGATAACAACGTTGAAATTGCTTATGCCATTAAAAATGGTTATAAGTTCAAGCGTTACCATGAATTTTTGGGTCATTTCATGAATCAGTTCACTAGCTTTGGTGTGGCTGGTGCACATGGTAAGACCTCTACGACAGGACTCTTGTCACACTCTATGAAAAACATCACAGATACGTCATACCTTATCGGTGATGGAACAGGACGTGGTTCTGCCAATGCGCAATACTTTGTCTTTGAAGCAGATGAATATGAACGTCATTTCATGCCGTACCATCCTGCTTACTCAATTATCACTAACATTGACTTTGACCATCCAGATTACTTTACAAGTATTGATGATGTTTTCTCAGCATTCGATGATTATGCAAAGCAAGTACAAAAAGGGCTCTTTGTTTACGGTGAGGATTCTAACCTCCGTAAAATTACATCCAATGCACCAATCTATTATTATGGATTTGAAGAAAATGATGACTTCATGGCAACAGATATTATTCGTACAACCACGGGGTCTAACTTCAAGGTGAAGCATGATGGACAAATCATAGGGGAATTCCATGTACCAGCTTATGGTCGTCACAATATCTTGAATGCAACTGCGGTTATTGCTAACTTGTATGTAGCTGGTTTTGACATGGCCTTAGTTGCTGAACATCTAAAAACTTTCTCAGGAGTTAAACGTCGTTTCACAGAGAAAATTATTAGTGATACTGTTATCATCGATGACTTTGCTCACCACCCAACTGAAATTATTGCAACACTAGATGCAGCACGTCAAAAGTACCCATCTAAAGAGATTGTTGCTATTTTCCAACCACATACTTTTACCCGTACCATTGCTCTTCTTGATGACTTTGCTGAGGCTTTAAATGAAGCGGATGCTGTCTATCTGGCACAAATTTATGGTTCTGCGCGTGAAGTTGACCACGGTGATGTAAAGGTTGAAGATCTTGCCGCTAAGATCAATAAACCTGCTAAAGTGGTTACAGTTGAGAATGTTTCACCTCTCCTTGACCATGACAATGCTATCTATGTCTTTATGGGAGCTGGGGACATCCAACTTTATGAACGTTCATTTGAAGAGCTCCTAGCAAGCTTGCAAACCCATATGTAATATATTGAGGGCTGTAGCGATTTCGCTCGGCTCTTTCTCTTGGATAGAAAGGAATCTTAGATGACTATTCGACACGCTAGAACGAATGATTGGACTGATGTTGTTCGTATCGAACAAGATAAATTTTTCGCCTGAAGAGGCTGCTACACCAGAGGCTCTTGCAGAGCGTTTAGAGACAATTTGCGATACTTTCCTAATTGCTGAAATTGATGGCACTGTAGCTGGTTATATCGAAGGACCTGTGATTTCGTAACGATATCTTACAGATGACTTGTTCTACAAGGTAACTCCTAATGCTAGTCAAGGAGGCTATATCGCGGTTACTAGTTTATCTATCTCCAAAGACTTTAAAGGGCAAGGTGTTGGAACATCCTTGATTGCAGCTTTTAAAGACCTGGCTATTGCTCAAAAACGTCAAGGGATTAGCTTGACTTGTCATGATTACCTGATTACCTACTATGAGATGAATGGTTTCATTGACGAAGGTGAGTCCAAATCAAACCATGGCGATAGTATTTGGTATAATATGGTCTGGGAGAACCCAGAAGGCTAGTAATACCAGTGTTACGTTACTGTGACAAAGAACCAATTGATTTGCATTAACTGGTTTTTTAAGATATAATGGCGTTTGTTACTATAGAGGAGGTTATGCCTTGACGGACAAGCATAATGAATACTCGGAATCTGCTGAAGATAGCCTAAGCTTTAAAAATCAGATTCTTCGAGATTTACAAGAAGCGACACGGCTCCGTTCTCTTCGTGAGGAGGAGCATAAAAAAGTGCAGCTGTTCCCGAGACACCACTTTCAACGTCAGCTGATAGCCATGCAATAGATTCTGGATCAGCGTCAAATAAAGTAAGTAACCAAAATTTGAGTTCTCATTCTGTTGCTCATAGTGCTATAGCTAAAACTATGACTTCTGAGACGGTTCGAGATTTTCAATATAGTGTTGACTTGTCTTCTAATTCTCAAGCTGATGCTTCAGCCCCTGATGTCCATTCAAACGTAATATCAAGTCCTAAAGAGCAAGTTGATAAGGAGAAAAATTTAAGTATTCCTCAGGAGACTGAAATATTGAAACGTCGTTTTAAACGTCCAGTTTGGGAAACTAGTCTTAACGCGGAATCAGAGGAAGAATATATTCCTGCAGATGTTGCTAAGGAGCTTATTGAAGCTAAGGATAAAGAAGCTATCTACACGAATCCTAAAGAATTGGTGTCCAAGATGACATCAGAACGTCAAAAAGAAGCATTTTTGCGGGAACATCATACAGTAAGTAATCACTCTGAACCAGTAAGAGTTCAGTCAGATCTAGTAACTGATGGTAATGAGGGTGATGAGAGTATTGCTTTAGCAGCAGCCTCTGAAAAATCTAACAAAAAGAAACGTAAGAAAGTGAAGAAGAAAAAGTCTTCGCCAAAAGATGTTAAACAGGACGGAATCATCAACGAAGAACCGATTTCATGCTCCAACCGAAATCAAAAACTCAATAAAAATAATCGTCGTGCAGGACGAGTTGCAAGAAACATCATTGTCTTCTTGATTCTTATCTTATCATTAGCTGGATTCTTTGGTTATCGATATGTTAGTGATGCAGTTGGTGCAAAAGATGTCAAGTCGACTAAGTTTATTAGTGTTGAAATTCCTGAAAATTCAGGTAGCAGTTACATCGGTCAGTTGTTGGAATCAGCTGGTGTCATTAAATCTGGTAAAGTCTTTAATTACTATACCAAGTTTAAGAACATTTCAAATCTAAAAAGTGGTTACTATAACCTTCAGCCTAGTATAACTATGGATGAAATTATTGAGGCACTTCAGAAAAAAGGAAGTGATAAGCCTCAGGAACCATCTCTGGGTACAGTCTTGGTTAAAGAAGGATACACCATTGAGAAAATCGCCAAGGCGGTTGAAGTTAATTCATCAGCTAAAAAAGGTAAACATTCATCTACTGGACTTAAGGAAAAAGACTTCTTGAAACTTATGAAGGATGATGCTTTCATTACTAAGATGAAAGCGAAGTACCCAACCTTGTTGGCAAGCCTTCCGAATTCTACAGATGCTAAGTATGTCCTAGAGGGGTATCTGTTTCCAGCGACTTATAATATTCATGACGATACGACGGTGGAATCTTTGGTAGAGGAAATGCTATCTACGATGGATACCCACCTATCACCATACTATGCAACAATTTTATCAAGTAACCACAACGTTAATGAAATCTTGACTCTAGCTTCTCTTGTTGAAAAAGAGGGAGCAACTGATGATGACCGTAAAAACATTGCTAGCGTTTTCTATAATCGTCTTAATTCAGACATGGCCCTGCAAAGTAATATCGCGGTTCTTTATGTTCTTGGAAAACTTGGTCAAGAAACGACCTTGAAAGAAGATGCAACGATTGATACGAATATTGACTCCCCTTATAATGATTATGTTCATAAAGGGTTGATGCCTGGTCCTGTAGATAGTCCTAGTCTGTCGGCAATAGAAGCGGTTATCAATCCATCTTCTACCAAGTACATGTACTTTGTGGCGGATGTATCAACTGGTAATGTCTATTTTGCTGAGAGCTATGAAGAGCACCAGCATAATGTTGAAACTTATATTAATAGCAAACTAAAAGATAAATAGTCTTATTGGTTAATTAAAATTCAGTCACTGACTACTGAGTTTTATTTCAAACCAACTGGCTAAAAAATAGGAAAGAGAAAAAAATGGCAGAAAAAACATATGTAATGACCCTAGCAGAAAAAAACAACTTGAAGCAGAATTGGAGGAGTACAAACTCGTACGTCGCCCAGAAGTTGTAGAACGCATCAAGATTGCCCGTTCTTATGGTGACCTTTCAGAAAACTCTGAGTATGAGGCGGCTAAAGATGAGCAAGCCTTTATTGAAGGTCAAATTCAAATTCTTGAAACAAAGATTCGTTACGCAGAGATCGTTGATAGTGATGCTGTTGCCAATGACGAAGTTGCGATTGGTAAAACAGTTGTTGTGCAAGAAGTTGGTACAAGCGACAAAGATACTTACCATATCGTTGGTGCAGCCGGTGCTGATATTTTCTCAGGTAAAATTTCAAATGAAAGCCCAATTGCTCAAGCCTTGATTGGTAAGAAAGTTGGAGATAAAGTAGCTATCGAATCACCAGCAGGTAGCTACTCTGTTGAAATCCTTAGTGTAGAAAAAACATCCTAAGCAAATGTTAGGACAAAATTGTCTAGCATTTGAATAAACATCGAAATACCTACATGGTGTAGTAGCTTTTTGATCTTTGTGGGAGTGAAGCAGAACATTTGTTCTGTCTCACTCCTTTTTTAGTTACCAGAGATATTAGGAGCTAGGTTAGTCTTAGTTTATCTATAAGAAAACACTCTTGAAGTTTTTTGAACTAAACCCCAAAAGTTAGACAGAAACAATCTACCTTTTGGGGTGTTTTATTATGAAATTAGCTTATGAAGATAAAGTTCAAATATATGAATTGAGAAGACAAGAGGGAGAGTACCTAAAATGGGGCGTAAACGCAAGTATTCTTCATACCAAGGAGAAGTTGGCAAGAAAGCAGATAACCTATTCAACGTCAATTTGAAAGCTCTAAACCAATGGAAAAGTGTTATACGGATGTGACAGAGTTTGCAATTCCAGCAAGCAGCCAAAAGCTCTATTTATCACCAGTATTAGATGGCTTCAATAGTGAAATCGTCGCTTATAATCTTTCTAGATCGCCGAATTTAGTACAAGTGAAAGCTATGCTAGAACAAGCTTTTACAGAGGATCATTACGAAAATACAATTCTCCATAGTGACCAGGGATGGCAATATCAACATGATTTCTATCATCATTTTTTAGAGGGTAAAGGAATCCAACCGTCCATGTCACGTAAGGGAAATAGTCCAGACAATGGTATGATGGAGTCCTTCTTTGTCATTCTTAAGTCTGAGATGTTTTATGGTTACGAGAAGACGTTTCACTCACTTGAGCAATTGGAACAAGCTATTGTAGACTATATTGATTATTACAATAACAAACTAATCAAGGTAAAATTAAAAGGACTTAGTCCTGTGCAATACAGAACTAAATCCTTTGTGTAAATTAATTGTCTAACTTTTTGGGGTCAGTACAGAAGGCTCGGGGTATTAATTATTCTGATTTAATCGCTTTAATCAAAGCCTCAGCTTGATTCTGAAGGCTTTCAAGAACTTCTTCTGTTACTACGAATTTTCCATCTACCCAGGCTGTATCATTTACACGTGTCGCTGTAAAATCACCAACTACTTGGGTACGGATAAATGGTAACAATTCTTTGTAGGCATCAAAAAGTTGATTGTGACCACCATTAGCAACTGATGATACAGTTACAATCTTATCTTGAAGAGCTGATGGTCCTGAAGGATCTGATAGATCAAGGGCACGACTCAACCAGTCAAGCAAATTTTTCACTGGCCCAGGAATTGAAAAATTATAAACCGGTGAGAAAATCCAGATAGCATCAGCAGCCAAGATCTGCTCTCGAACTTCTGTCAAAACAGGAAGAATTGGACTTTCTAAATCCTGATTAAAAACAGGTACTTGACTATATTCAAGATAAGAAACATTAGCTTTACCAGCTAGCATTTTCTCAGCTTCTTCTGCTAATTGGTGGTTAAATGATCCCTTACGAAGAGAACCAACGATAAATAGAATGTTTTTCATGATAAATTTCCTTTGTATTTCTAATAATCATTTTTACTACTACGTAGTAATATAATTGATTTTAGTATAAATATAAAGAAATCTCTGCTCAGACATTCTTAAATTTTTTCAGAAGCTCTACCAATTGGGACTGTTCGTCAGGAGACAAAACGGAAAAAGTCTCATCAATTGCTCGCTGATGTGGGGGATTGCTGCTTGGATAATACGGCGTCCCTCATCCGTCAAATCAATCTCAAAAGCACGCTTATCTGTTTGACAGGCTTTTCATATCAACCAACCCTTTTTCTCCATGTTTTTAATGACGACAGTCATATTACCCGAAGTGGCAAGCATGCAATCAATTAATTCGCTAATCTTCATACGCCCCTTGGCATTAAGCATATCCATGACTCCAAATTGAGTTGGTATCAAATTAAATTCTTTAAAGGTCTCAGAAACCTTTGGCATCGATGGTCCGAAAAGCCTTACGCATAACAACCATTCTTTTTACAGCCATGTTTTTATCTAGATCACTCATTCTAGTCCTTTCCAAATAGATGCTATTTTTAATAATCTACCACAGTTTTTCTAAAAGTGGTATATAAAAATGAAAAAATAAGAAAAAGAGAATTCTGAGATATCTAACCAATATCTCAGAACTCTTTCATTTCTAACTATTACGATTCCAAAAAAGGGCTAATAAGATAACAGCACCTAATACCGAAGGAACTATAGCTGTATCTGCTAGCATTGGTCCCCAATTTCCAAAAAGAAGCTGACCAACAAATGCACCAAGCCATCCTACAAAGGTCTTACCAATGCAACCCATATGTTCTCCTCTATTCGAAATAGCAGAGGCAATAAGGCCAATTAGAAAACCAACTATCATACTTCCAATCATGAGAAATCCTCCACAATACTTAAATCACCCAATCACCATTTCGGAAGATTGGTACACGGCTACCATCATGGTGGATGCCATCAATATTCATTTGATTTGAGCCAATCATAAAATCTACATGTACATCAGAACGGTTAAGACCAGCTGCTTTAAGTTCCTCTTCTGTCATATCTGCTCCTCCCTCAACACTGGTCGCATAGGCTGCTCCAATAGCTAGGTGGTTGGATGCATTCTCATCAAAGAGGGTATTGAAGAAGGTAATCCCAGATTGTGAAATAGGGCTTGAATCTGGTACCAAGGCACATTCACCTAGAGCACGCGCCCCATTATTGTTGAAGACGAGATTCTTCATCACTTTCTCACCTTGGTCTGCTGTAATATCTACAATTTCACCATCTTTGAATGTTACTTTGATTCCCTCAATAATATTACCATTATAGCTTAGTGGTTTTGTACTTGAGACATAACCATATGCACGACGGAAATCTGGTGCCGTAAAGACCTCTTCTGTTGGCATATTAGGAAGGAAGCTCTCCCCCTGGGCATTGATTGCACCTGCAGACTCCCAAACGTGGTTTTTCGGCAAACCAAGGGTCAAATCTGTTCCTGGTGCTGTGTAATGAAGGGCTGAGAATTGTGCTTCATTGAGTATACGTGCTTTAGCATCTAAACGGTCAGCATGTTCCTTCCAGGCACGTACAGGATCCTTTTCGTAAACACGACAGGTCTTGAAAATTTGGTTCCAAAGTAAATCTACGGCTTCCTCATCACTCGAAGCATTAGGAAAGACCTTCTTAGCCCATTCTTTACCTGCTGCTGCAGCTACTGTCCAACTAACCTTATTAGACTGAGTTGCTACCTGCATAGGTTTAAAGGCCGCTCCAATAGCCTTAGCATGAGCAGATAGACGTTCAGGAGCTACACCATTAAAGGCACCTGGATCAGAAGAACGGACTCCTAAACGACTTGCTTTCTTTTCTAACAAATATTCCATCTCCGCTTTTTTATAAGCTGGAACCTCTTCGATTCGATTCATCTCTGCATGCAAGAAACGCTCGCGATTAATAGTATCATCCGACCATTGAACAATTACCTCAGCTGCTCCTAAAGCATAAGCTTCTTTTACTAAGAGGTGAGCCAGCTCTGCTTGTTCTACATCAATGCTCAAGGCCACTGTGTGACCAGGCTGCACATTAATCCCATTAGCAACCAATAATTTAGCATATTTCTCAAGATTTTCTTTAAAATTTGGTAAAACCATGATTAACTCCTTGAAACTGTAATTTTCTATCAGTATACCATAAGACGAAGAAAAAAGTTTTCTATCAGCTTTGGCTTTTATCATCACATACAGATATCCAAACAAAAAGAGAACGGAGACTGACTCCATTCTCTCAACGTTGATGACAATTCACTTTAGCTATTAAAAGAAATCATCAAAAAGACTTAACTGATTATCTTCTGGCATATTTCCTAGAATGCCCATTTCATCTAATCTTTCAACCAAGGTTGATGATAGGCCTCCTCGTTTACGCAATTCTGTTTTGGAGAGGAATTCCCCTTCTTCACGCGCAGCAACCAATTGCTTCGCAACGTTTTCACCCAAACCTTCAAGTGCGATAAACGGAGGAATCAAGGTATCTCCTTCAATCAAAAATTCAGTCGCCTGACTCTTATAAAGATCTAACTGGCCAAAAGTAAAGCCACGTTCTAACATTTCATTGACAATTTCAAGCGTTGTAAACAAGTCATTTTCAAGATTAGTAGCTTCATTTCGTTGGCGCTTCTCCTTAATATCTTCCATTCGAGCTTTAACAGCATCGAGCCCTGCAGACATCGTCTTAAGCTCAAATGCTTTGGCTCGAATCGAGAAGTAAGCACAATAGTAATAAATAGGATGGTGCACCTTGAAATAAGCTACGCGAAGGGCCATCATAACGTAGGCAGCCGCATGGGCTTTAGGGAACATGTACTTGATTTTACCACAAGATTCAATATACCAGTCCGGAACATTATTTTCACGCATGGCTTGAATATAACCATTTCGCTCTTCTTCAGAAATTTTCAACCACATTCCCTTACGCACACGTTCCATAATGGTAAAGGCCATCTTAGGATCTAACCCTGCATGCATTAGGTATACCATGATATCGTCACGACAACCGATAACTGTTTTCAGGGTGGCAATACCTTCCTTAATCAAATCTTGTGCATTACCCAACCAAACATCTGTACCATGGGATAAACCAGATAACTGTAAGAGTTCCGCAAAGGTCGTCGGATGCGTCTCTTCGACCATACCACGAACAAAGTTAGTCCCAAACTCAGGGATTCCCAACACGCCCGTTGAGGTCCCAATTTGTTCAGGCGTTACCCCTAAAACCTCAGTCCCTGAAAAAAGTTTCATCACATCCGGATCATCTGCTCGAATATCCTTTGGATCAATTCCTGATAGGTCCTGTAACTTACGAATCATAGTCGGATCATCATGTCCCAGAATATCTAGCTTCAACACGTTCTCATCGATATCGTGGAAGTTAAAGTGAGTTGTCTGCCAAGCAGCAGTTACATCATCAGCCGGATATTGAACAGGTGTAAAATCATAGACATCCATATAATTTGGAATAACAACGATACCACCTGGGTGCTGACCTGTATTTCGCTTAACCCCAGCAACACCCATAGCCAAACGATCAACCTCAGCATCACGATAGAACTTATTGTAATCACGTTCGTAACCCTTGACAAAACCATAAGCTGTCCGATCTGCAACAGTACCTACCGTTCCAGCACGGAAGGCATATTGCTCTCCAAAAATATCACGTACATCCAAGTGAGCCGACGGCTGATCATCTCCTGAGAAGTTCAAATCAATATCAGGAACCTTATCCCCATCAAAACCGAGGAAGGTCTCGAAAGGAATATCCTGACCATCTTTTTTATACTCAGTTCCACATTCTGAACACTCCTTATCAGGCAAATCAAAGCCAGAGCCATAAGAACCATCCGTGATAAACTCTGAGTGTTGGCATTTAGGACATAAATAATGAGGTGGCATAGGATTTACCTCAGTAATTCCAATCATTGTTGCAACAAAACTAGAGCCAACAGACCCCCGAGAGCCAACCAGGTAGCCACGTTCATTTGAACGGTTCACCAGCATCTGCGATGCCAGATATATTACGGCAAATCCATTACCAAGAATTGAGGACAACTCTTTCTCAATCCGCAAGTCAATAATATCAGGCAAAGGATTACCATAAAGCTCAAATGCTTTAGCATAAGTCATCTCTGCAACCTGTTCTTCTGCACGATCAATATAAGGTGTATACAAGTCTTTTTTGACGACTTCAACCTCTTCGATTTGATTTGCCATAGCTTGTGTATTAGCTACAACAATCTCATAGGCTAAGTCTTTCCCCAAAAAGGCAAATTCATCTAGCATCTCATTGGTTGTTCTAAAATGAGCTTCCGGTAGAGGAGCAGGTTGAGCGTTTTCCCCCTTACCAATTGGTCTATTGATCATAGCTCCTTGTCCCAAAGCACGAACAATGATTTCACGATAAATGGCATCTTCAGGATTGATATAATGTACATTTCCCGTAGCAAGCACAGGCTTGTCAAGACGATTAGCAACTTCAATCAAATCCCTAATAAGTTGTTCTATAGCTCCCTCATCCTTGATTAAATCCTTTGCAATCAATGGCGCATAAATCGCTGGTGGCATAACTTCAATAAAATCATAGTATTTAGCAACTTCAACTGCCTTATCAATACCATGAGACAAGAGAGTATCAAAAACTTCACCATCTGCACATGCGGAACCGACTATGATTCCCTCACGATACTCATCTAAAACCTTACGAGGAATACGGGCTACTCCCTCAAAATATGATACATTTGATAGGCTTACCAATTTAAAGATATTCTTCAAACCCGTTTGATTCTGAACATATAGCGTCGCATGTTTGACACGAGACTTCTTATACGAATCATCAGAGACCAATTCTGTATTCAACTGTTCCAGATTAGTCAATCCATGCTTTTCGAATACATCTTTAATGAAAATAAACAACAAACGACCTGTTGCTTCCGCATCATAGTTGGCCATGTGGTGGTGGTCCAAGGCAACGCCAAAACGCTTTGTCAAAGGACCCAAACCATGACGTTTATACTCAGGATAAAGATTCCGTGCAAATTCTAAAGTATCAATAACCGGTTGTGAGATTGTCGGTAACTGATGTCTTTCATAATTGGCATTCATAAACCCAACGTCAAAGGTCGCATTGTGGGCGACTAGCACAGCTCCTTTACAGAATTCTTGAAACTCCTGTAAAACTTGCACTAAAGGTTTGGCACCTTTAACATGATTATCAGTAATACCAGTCAATTCAGTCGTAAACGCAGAAAGCGGATATCCTGGATCAATGAATTCATCAAATTGCTCAACAATATTACCTTTATGCATTTTTGATGCCGCAATCTGGATCAAATCATTATGAACAGCAGACAAACCTGTTGTTTCTACGTCGAATACAACATAAGTTGCTTCTTTTAATTCCAAATTTTCGGAATTATAAACAATAGGAACTTTGTCCTCAACAAGATTGGCTTCAAGACCAAAAATCGCCTTAATTCCAGCTTTCTTAGCTTTATGGTAGCCATGAGGAAAACTTTGAACATTTGCATGATCTGTTATCGCAACTGCTGGATGTCCCCAAAAAGCCGCTGTATCGATGAGCTCTTCAACTGTTGGTATAGCATCCATAGTTGACATGTTAGTATGAGCATGAAATTCAACTCGCTTCTGTCCCTCGGGCATCAAATCCTTACGAGGAGTATGAGAAATTTCCTTAATATCTTGTACGTTCATAGTCAAACTATGTGTAAAAGGATTATTCTCAATACGACCTCGAACTCTTACCCAGTTTCCTTTTTTAATCATACCGAACTTAACAAGTTCTTCGCTATCCTTCACCCAACGTTGCATAGCAAAACTAGAGGTATAATCAGTTACCTTAAAATTTATTATAATCCTACCTGTTTTCGTTTCACGTTGCTCCACATCAAAAATATATCCTTCAAAAACAATCCTATTTTCTTCAGAATTGACTTCAATCATTGGAGTAATCTCAGCCTTATCAAAGCTTGCAACTCGTTGACTTTGTTTCTCAGCAAAATTTTGAGCCTGATGCTTCTGAGGTGGTGGTACCGGCGAACTTTGAACAATTGATTGAAGTGCTTGTCTAGCTTGAGATTCTGCCTCTTCTTGTAAGGAGATCTTATTTGTCTCGTAAGCCTCTTCAAGAGAGGATGAAGCTTCTTTATCCTCAAGAACCGAAATAGAAACATTAGATAAACCAACATTCGAAAGAACATCAGCAATCAGGGCTATAAATCTCTCATGTAAATTCTCTCTAAGGATATGCGCAGGAGCCTTAACAGAAATACTATTATTAGAAATCTCAATCCCCAAATTGGAGAATAGGGAATAGATTGAAAAGTGTGATGATTTTAAAATATCTAAAGCATATGAAAAATAAGCTTCAAGTAAAGATGGATCACAAGAAATATCTTCTACATTAATCATATATGAAACTTTAGCCCCTAAAGAATCAAAAGAAGAGTGAAGCAGATTATCAAAAAGAGTGAAAGTCTCATATGACAGTAGATTTCTGAAAGAAAAAACAAAAAACCACTGACGTTTTGATTTAAATAGCTTTACTGATTCAATAGAACCACTTTTAATTTCATTATAAGCTTCCTCATGCTGTGGAAAATGAATTTGTTTTAAAAGAAGCTTAAATTTATCAGACATGAAAAAAATAACTCCTATATACAAAAAAAACACTCCTTATGGAGTGCAACTTATACCGGCGGCCGGGGTCGAACCGGCACGTCCTTGCGGACACTGGATTTTGAGTCCAGCGCGTCTGCCAATTCCGCCACGCCGGCAAAGTTTTACTGGGGTAGCTGGATTCGAACCAACGCATGAGGGAGTCAAAGTCCCTTGCCTTACCGCTTGGCTATACCCCAAAAATAGGCGAATGAGGGGAATCGAACCCCCGAATGTCAGAGCCACAATCTGATGTGTTAACCACTTCACCACATTCGCCACCTTATTAACACGGGCAGTAGGAATTGAACCCACACTGAAGGTTTTGGAGACCTTAGTTCTACCTTTAAACTATGCCCGTAACTATGGAAGGGGAGGGATTCGAACCCCCGAACCCGAAGGAGCGGATTTACAGTCCGCCGCGTTTAGCCTCTTCGCTACCCTTCCAAAATATAAATAAATGGCGCGAGACGGAATCGAACCGCCGACACATGGAGCTTCAATCCATTGCTCTACCAACTGAGCTACCGAGCCATATTGCGGGAGCAGGATTTGAACCTACGACCTTCGGGTTATGAGCCCGACGAGCTACCTAGCTGCTCCATCCCGCGTTAATTATAAGGAGGATGTGGGATTCGAACCCACGCACGCTTTTACACGCCTGACGGTTTTCAAGACCGTTCCCTTCAGCCGGACTTGGGTAATCCTCCATAAAATATAGTCCGTACGGGATTCGAACCCGTGTTACCGCCGTGAAAAGGCGGTGTCTTAACCCCTTGACCAACGGACCATATAATGGGCACGAGTGGAATCGAACCACCGACCTCACGCTTATCAGGCGTGCGCTCTAACCATCTGAGCTACGCGCCCAAGCTAAATGCTTGGATATTTGTTTCCAAATAAAGCGGGTGACGAGAATCGAACTCGCGACAACAGCTTGGAAGGCTGTAGTTTTACCACTAAACTACACCCGCTAAATGGGAGTTAACGGGATCGAACCGCTGACCCTCTGCTTGTAAGGCAGATGCTCTCCCAGCTGAGCTAAACTCCCTATTTGCTAAGCGACTACCGTATCTAACAGGGGGCAACCCCCAACTACATCAGGCGTACTAGGGCTTAACTTCTGTGTTCGGCATGGGAACAGGTGTATCTCCTAGGCTATCGTCACTTAACTCTGAGTATT
>ENA-OQDC01000232-OQDC01000232.1-human-gut-metagenome-genome-assembly--contig:-NODE-232-length-43194-cov-8.783779_pt1 | contig 43194 bp, 39 predicted proteins | sample MGYA00242770_ERZ504601 | MGnify/ENA primary metagenome ERZ504601 (study PRJEB26092, sample SAMD00036305) | human gut metagenome | host: Homo sapiens | study: EMG produced TPA metagenomics assembly of...
AGAAGATATGTCCGTAAGTTACCGACAGAAAAAACTTCTGAAGAACATGTGAAGAATCTGGAAAAATCTCCAGGGAACTGGGAACCTTTTACGGAAGAGAAGGTCTGGAACTGAATACCTGTACAGTTGAGAATGATGGAGTACGTCTGGAATATCTGCAGGGAGAGACACTGGAAGGAAGACTGGACGAACTTCTGGAGGCAGGAAAGACAGAAGAGCTTGAGAAGCTGTTTTTCAGCTATATCAAAAAGATCCGTCGTATCCATGAAGGAGAGATGTTCTTTAAAACACCGGAATTCGTGCAGGTCTTTGGTGATGCAGAAATCAGTGAAAGCTGTCGTTGCAGCGGCATGTCCAATATTGATCTTGTGCCAGCTAATATTCTGCTTCAGGATTCCGAAGTGTCCGTAATCGATTATGAATGGACCTTCCGCTTTCCGATTCCGTGCAATTTCATCCTTTACAGAATGATCCATTACTATCTGGAAAGTGATGGCAAGCGTGCTGTACTGCGTGATCTTGATTTCTATAAAAAGGCAGGAATCAGTGAGAAAGAACTGGAAATTTATGCAGAGATGGAGCGTAATTTCCAGAAATATATGGAAGGCGGTCATGTGCCTCTTCGGGAAATGTATGATGAGGTTTCACCTGGCAAGGTAGATATCATGGCATATTATGACCGGATCCGTGCCGCATGTGCAACGAGAAGACTGCAGGTATTTTATGACCGAGGAAATGACTTTTCGGAAGCGGATTCAGATATCTATCCAATGACAAAACATGGAATTGATTTCGGAATCACTGTTCCGCAGAATGTGCGCCGACTGCGTCTGGATCCCGGGGAAGCTGCCGGGGGACTGGTCCTTAAAAAACTTGTATTTGAAAACGGAAAAGAGGCGGATTTTTCTTCTAATGGTTTTCCGATAGGAAGCGGAAGATACTATTTTGGAGGCGGAGATCCGCAGTTTGTAATAGAGAGTCTGCCAAAGAATACAGGCAAACTTTATATAGAGATTGAAGTGATGAAGGAATCTGAAGCACAGGAGGCGTTCTGGATGAGTTTTTCACGGATCTCAGCAGAAAAAGACAAAGAGATTCAGAAACTAAAACATCAGATTTCTGAAATGAAAAATACAAAGGCATGGAAGCTGTACCGGAGTATTAAAAAGAAATAGGGGAATATTTATGGACAAACTTTGTTTCAGCATTGATGAAGAGAGATACGATGACAGACATGGACATGTGCTGAGCCTTGTAGGTTGGTATATGCATCCTGAAAAAAAGAAATGCATCTTTCAGTTGCTTGGGGATGGTTATGAAGTAATCGATATACCGGAAATCGAGAGATATGAACGCCCGGATGTGGCGCAGTCTCTGGATGTGGAGACAGAAGGATTTCTTCCGGGTTTTACTGTGACGATTCCAGAGGTACTGGAACTTCGCAGAAAATACGATCTGTTAGAACTTCTTTTGCTGGACGGAGAAGAAAAAACACTGCTTTGGGAGTGTGCGGGTGATGACCTGGATGAACTGGTCAATGATAAACTGGTAGAATTTCATATTGACCGTGTAGAGGTACTTTATGGACTGATGCTGGAAATCCAGGGATGGACAACGGACCAGAGAGGAAATGTGGAAGTGACGGTTCACAAAGAAAACACGGAACTTCTGGACTGCAAGATCACAAGAGGACGCAGACCGGATGTTGTGGAACGTCGTCATCTCGATGATGATTACAAAAATCAGGAGATCGGATTCAGTATTTCAGCAGCTTTTCTGGAAATTCCGGGGAATCGTATCGTACTTCATTTTTGTGGAGATTCCACAACAAAGACTTATGAAATCGATATTAAAGCACTTCGTAAAGAGCAGAAATCCAAAGGATTCTGGGGACGCCTTTTTCATAAAGACAAAGATGGAGAACACAAGGAAGACTATGAAGAGTGGTTCAAACGCCATAAAGCTGACCGGCGTACACTCAGAAAACAGAGACATACACATTTTGAGCAGAATCCGCTGATCAGTATTGTGATTCCGCTGTACTGTACTCCAACCCCATATCTAAAGGAATTGATCGATTCTGTTCGGGCACAGAGTTACACAAACTGGCAGCTTTGTCTGGCAGATGGAAGTCCGGATCAGAAAGTAGAAGAATATATTCAGAAGCGTTATGGAAAAGACAGCCGTATCCTGTACAAACATCTGGAGGAAAATGGCGGTATTTCCATTAATACAAATAAAGCGATTGAGATGGCGACGGGGGAATATCTGATGCTCAGTGATCACGACGATACGCTGGAACCGGATGCGTTATATGAAATCGTCAAAGCCATCAATGACCATCAGGGGCCGGAGATTGTTTATACAGATGAAGACAAGCTGAGTATGGATGGGGAATTTTATTTTGAACCCCATTTTAAATCAGATTATAACCTGTTTCGTTTAAGAGATAATAATTATATCTGCCACATTTTTGCAGTCAAAAAAGCCCTGGTAGATCAGGTAGGCGGTCTGAGACAGGAGTATGACGGTTCTCAGGATTATGATTTTATCCTGCGTTGCTGCGAACAGGCAAAACAGGTAATCCATATTCCGAGAGTACTGTATCACTGGAGATGTCATATGAATTCCGTTGCGGCAAATCCAGAGAGTAAGACGTATGCGTATGAAGCCGGATGCCGTGCAATTCAGGAACATTACAGAAGAGTTGGTATTGAGGCTGAAGTGGAGATGACGAAACATCCGGGCTGGTATCGCAGTCATGTGAAGATTCAGGGTGAGCCGCTTGTTTCCATCCTTATTCCAAATAAAGACCACATTGATGATCTTGAAAAATGTCTTTCTTCCATTTATGAGAAATCAACATGGAAAAATTACGAGATACTGGTAGTTGAAAATAACAGCGAAAAGCCAGAAACATTTGAGTATTATAAAAATCTTTCCTGGCGTTATCCAAAAGCAAGGGTGCTCACCTGGAAAGAGGGATTTAATTATGCCGCAATCAATAATTTTGCAGCAAAGGATGCAAAGGGCAGTTATCTGCTGTTCCTGAATAATGATGTAGAAGTCATTACTCCGGGATGGATCGAAGAAATGTTGATGATCTGCCAGCAGCCAGATGTCGCAATCGTTGGTGCTAAACTTTATTATCCGGATAATCTGATCCAGCATGCAGGTGTTGTCCTGGGAATGGGCGGAATTGCAGGACATATCATGTGCCAGGCATCATGCGAAGACAAAGGATATTTCGGAAGAGCCGTAAATGTTCAGGAAATCAGTGCGGTAACGGCGGCATGCATGCTTATGAAAGTCGAAGATTTTGAAGCTGTGGGTGGTTTTGACGAAGAGTTTGTGGTTGCATTTAATGATATTGATCTTTGCATGAAAGAGCGGGCAGCTGGAAAGAAAGTTGTATTTACACCATATGCGGAACTTTATCACTATGAATCCAAGTCAAGGGGAATGGAAGACACACCGGAAAAACAGTTCCGTTTCGAAAAGGAAACAAAACATTTCGAAGAGAAATGGGGCGAACAGATGAGCAAGGGAGATCCGTATTATAATCCGAATCTGTCACTGAAAGAAGCAGACTGTTCCCTGAGAGAAGACTGAGAAATGAGGTAGGATAATTCTATATGGCAAGAGAAATTTTTGAGGTAACAAAGGACCGATTCCATCTGCAGGATCCATGTTGTTATATTCTGCAGGGCACATGGCCCAAAGAGGCCAAAATGCGTGCGAAACTGGACGGATCTGAGGTAAAGGCAGAAATTCAGCGACTGGAAGTCGTCAGTGCACTGGAACGATTTAAAGATCCAGACCTGATGCGGGGCGAGCGGATCACAGCGGCTGTACAGCTTCCGGGATCTCTGGAGGGATACCAGAAACTTAGTATTTATGCGGAGATGCCGGAAAAAAACATTTTGCTGGTTTTCGATTTCAGTAAAGAATCTTGAAAAAAGAAGGGGAAAACCACAGTTTTACATTGAAGAGGAAAAAGTGCAGCAGGGATTTCTGCGTGTCCGGGGATGGGCAGTGGCAGCAGAACCAGTACGTATCCAGATCTTTGATGAAAATAAAGAAAAAATCCAGGCGGAAGTACTTCGGACGGAGCGTGTGGATGTAGAACAGCTTTATGAAGAGATGGAACAGATGGAAAACAAAGACAAATCAGGATTCTTTGTGGAGCTGACAAATCTAAAAGGCAAAGTTGTTTACATTGTTTTCTATGCCGGAAATACAAAATCTGTACATGTGGTTCCGTTGCAGCAGACGGTGGTGATCCGGAAAAAAATCGAAAAATATGCAAAAAAAGGAATCCGTTACTGGAAAACACAGGGAAGTGCCGCTCTTGTCGGAAAAGTTGCAGCTAAGGTCAGAACGGCATCTACCAGGGAAATCCCATATCAGAAGTGGATCGTCAGACATCTTCCGGGACCGAAGGAACTGGAACGTCAGAGAAGAGAAAAATTTGATTTTCAGCCAAAGATTTCCATTGTGATCCCACTGTATAAAACACAGGAAAAATATCTTCGACAGTTGGTTGAGACGATCAAAGAGCAGACATATCCGAACTGGGAGCTTTGTCTGTCAGATGGAAGTGGGGCAAATTCACCAATCGCCGGTTTGCTTGAATCACTTGCAGCATCGGATGAGCGGATTAAAGTAGTGTCTCATGAGGAATCACTGCAGATTTCTGAAAATACAAATGCTGCGATTGAGATTGCAACGGGTGATTATATTGCGTTTGCAGATCATGATGATGAACTGACACCAAATGCGCTGTTTGAATGTGTGAAGGCACTGAATAAAAACAGAGATGTGAAGGTCCTTTATTCTGATGAGGATAAGATGTCGATGGATGGACATAAATTCTTCCAGCCGCATTTCAAACCAGACTACAATCCGGATCTTCTGTGCACAGTAAATTACATCTGTCATTTATTTGTTGTTGACAGAAAAGTTATTGAACAGGTCGGAACTCTCCGTAAGGAATTTGACGGAGCGCAGGATTATGACTTTATTTTCCGCTGTATAGAGACTGTCAGCCCGGAAGAGATCTGTCATGTACCGAAGATCCTGTATCACTGGAGATGTCATGAGGAATCCACCGCGGAAAATCCGGAGAGCAAAACTTATGCATTTGAATCCGGGAAGCGTGCGATTGAAGAGCACTACAGAAGAACGGGTATCGACGCAGAAGTATATCAGGGAGAGTTTCTGGGACTCTACAGGACAAGATTTCACAGAGACCATGATCCACTGATTTCCATCATTATTCCGAATAAAGATCATATTGATGATCTGAAACGGTGTATGGATTCCATTGATCAGAAATCTACTTACAAAAATTATGAATATATCATTGTTGAAAATAACAGTACAGATGATGCTACTTTCCAGTATTACAAAAAAGCTGGAAGCAGAGAATCCAAAAGCCCATGTGGTTTACTGGGATAAGGAGTTCAATTATTCTGCAATCAATAATTATGGAGCTGCTTTTGCAAAGGGTGAATATCTCCTTCTGCTGAATAACGATACGGAAATCATTAATGAGGATTGTCTGGAAGAACTGCTTGGCTACTGTATGCGCAGTGATGTTGGAGCTGTCGGTGCCAGAATGTATTATGAGGACGATACGATTCAGCACGCAGGTGTAGTCATTGGTTTCGGCGGAATTGCAGGGCATTGTTTTGTTCTGCAGCCGAGAGGAACGACAGGCTACTGCCACAGAATCATCTGTGCACAGGATTACAGTGCAGTTACTGCTGCATGTATGATGGTGAAGCGCGAAGCTTTTGACAAAGTCGGAGGGCTTACAGAAGAACTTGCAGTTGCATTTAATGACATTGATTTCTGTATGAAACTGCGAGAAGCCGGTTATCTGATCGTATATAATCCATACGCAGAACTGTATCATTATGAATCCAAGTCCAGAGGATTGGAGGATACACCGGAAAAAGTAGCACGATTTAATAAAGAAATTCAGATTTTTGAAAGACGTTGGCCGGATATCATGCGTGACGGGGACCCATATTACAACCCGAATCTGACATTAAAGAGCCAGGATTTTTCACTGAAACGGATATAGGAGGATTTTGCATGAAAGTATTAGTAACAGGTGTAAAAGGACAGCTGGGTTATGATGTTATGAATGAGCTGGCCAAAAGAGGCTATGAAGGCGTTGGTGTGGATGTGGATGAAATGGATATCACAGACAGAGCTGCTGTTGAGCGTGTGATCGGAGAAGTACATCCGGACAAAGTTGTTCATTGTGCTGCATGGACAGCAGTAGATGCGGCTGAGGATAACCAGGAAGTCTGCCACAAAGTCAATGCAGAAGGTACGGAAAATATTGCCAGAATTTGTGGAAAACTTGATATTCCAATGGTGTATATCAGTACAGATTACGTATTTGACGGACAGGGAACTCGTCCGTGGGAGCCGGATGATCCGGTTGTAAAACCATTGAATGTTTATGGACAGGCAAAATATGATGGAGAGGTTGCTGTAGAAAAATATGCTCCAAAACATTATATTGTACGTATTGCATGGGTATTTGGACTTAATGGCAAGAACTTTATCAAAACTATGCTGAATCTTGGCAAGACGCATGATACTCTGACAGTTGTTGATGACCAGATCGGAACACCTACTTATACTTATGATCTTGCGAGACTTCTGGTGGATATGCTCGAAAAAGAAGAGTATGGTAAATATCATGCAACAAATGAAGGTGGATACATTTCCTGGTGTGATTTTGCAAAAGAAATTTTCCGTCAGGCAGGTATGGATGTAAAAGTACTTCCGGTAAGTTCAGCAGAATATCCGGCAAAGGCAAAACGTCCGACAAACAGCCGTCTTGAAAAGAAAAAACTGGAAGAACATGGTTTCACAAGACTGCCAGACTGGAAAGATGCACTTGGTCGTTATCTGAAAGAAATTCAGCAAAATAATTGAGAAGCAGAGAATAAAAGATAAAAAGAACCGGCTGCTGTCTGAAAAGACAGTGGCCGGTTCTTGCATGTTCGTAAGTTTGACAGGAATCAGGATTTTGCAACCTTCACGATGCGGAAAAGGATCAGGAGAAGCAGAAAAAGTCCGATACCGCCGATCACAAAGTATGGAACAGAAGTATGACTGACTGTATAATCCTGGGCATTTGTCAGATTCTGTGTGCTGGCTTCAATAACAGCAGTATCTTCTTCCGGTGAAGTTACAGACATAACCGCAGTGCCGACCGGAGTTCCATTAAAAAGAAACTGACGGTTGTACTGTCCATCCTGAACTTCGCCATCCTGTGTTGTAAGTGCATCAGCAGTAGTACCGTTTGGTACAAATACGTTTCCACCGGATGCCATATCAAAATCATTATCTCCAAGAGAAAGGAGCTGGAAGTTGTCAAATCCATAGTTGAGAAGACTGACTGCTTCGGCAGCAGTTGTACCGGATGCACCCTGGAGAACAACGGCGATCAGAGAAACTCCGTTTTTTTCTGCTCCGCAGACCAAAGTACTTCCGGAAGCTTCTGTGTATCCCTCGCGTCCACCGAGACAATACTGATAATAAGAAGCATTTGTATTGTTCAGCATAGAGAAGTTGTTGGTCAGTACACGTTCACCGCCAGATACATTGGTGGCCGGAATCGTATAGGAAGTGGTTTCTGCAATGGCTCGAAAAGATTCGTTGTCGATAGCCGCTTTTGTGATCAATGCCATATCATGAGCGGTTGTATGCTGATTTTCGTCAGGAAGTCCGGTAGGATTAGTGAATACGGTATTGGTACATCCAAGTTCGACAGCACGGTTGTTCATCATCTGAACAAATCCGTCAACGGAACCACCGATCTGTTCTGCAATCTGAAGAGCAACATCATTGGCAGATGCAAGCATGATCGCATACAGACATTGTTCTACAGTAAAGACTTCATCCAGCTGAGCGGAAATACTTGCACCACCGTCCGTGACACCGGAAACACCGGTCGCGGTCATAGTAACCTGATCGCTCAGCTGTGCATTTTCCAGAGTCAGAAGCGTGGTCATAACTTTTACTGTAGCACCGGGGTAAAGAACCTGGTCCATGTTTTTGGCATAAACGGTAGTCTGTGTACTGTCTTCCATGATCATTGCAGCTGTGGAGGTGATATCCGGACCCTGTGGCCAGCCGGAGATGCTGTTGGTCGAAATGGAAGAGGTCTGCGTTTCGGCCGTTTCTTCGGCTGCCAGGACAGGTGTCTGGAATATCAGTGTACATGCAAGCCCAAGAGCCATCAGACCACTATATAATCTTTTTGATTTCATAAATCTGTACTCCCATTATATTTCTTATCTTAAGGTTTCAATAGAATCTATCATATCCTATTTTAGCGCTTAATTCAAGCAGAATGACATACGCCCTTGCAAAAACAGGGGCAGGATGATAAAATGATATCCGATTATATATAAAAACAAAGAAAAATAACCTGAGGGTATCAATAAAATATGAGTAAAAATAAAGATGTGGCAGGGCATATCGAATGGGGAAGGATGCTGAAAAAATTAAACCCTTATACGATCAAAAAAGGACTGCGTTATTTTAAGCATTACGGACCAAAAGAATTCTGGATACGCCTTCATGAACGTTTTGAACCGGAAGAAGTACCATATGGCCCCTGGTATGAGGCCTATATACCGGATGAGGCAGAGCTTGAGAAACAGCGTCATCACAGATTTTCAAGTGCTCCCCTGATCAGTGTGGCGGTTCCGGCATACCGGACGCCGGAAACATTCCTGCGTCAGATGATCGATTCACTTCTGGCACAGACTTACGGCAACTGGGAGCTGTGTATTGCAAACGGCAGTCCGGATGATGAACAGATGAAACAGGTACTTGCTGAGTATACACAGAGGGACAGCCGCATACGTGTACAGGAATTAAAAGAGAATCTTGGAATTGCAGGGAACACAAATGCAGCACTTGCAATGACGGAAGGTGAGTTTGCCGGAATACTGGATCATGATGATCTGCTTGCACCAAATGCGCTTTATGAGATTGCGCTTGCTCTGGAAAAAGATCCGGAACTGGACGCTGTTTATACGGATGAAGATAAGGTGACTACAGACCTGAGCGAGCATTTTCAGCCGCATCTGAAGCCCGATTTTAATCTGGATCTTCTGCGCTCCAATAACTATATCTGTCATTTTTTTGTTGCCAGACAGTCTGTTATACGTAAAGCTGGCGGCTTCAGGCAGGAATTTGACGGAGCGCAGGATCATGATTTTATCTTTCGCTGTGTAGAGGAGGCCGGCAAGATCGGACATGTTCCGGAAATCCTTTATCACTGGCGGACGCATAAAGCATCTACGGCAGATAATCCTGCAAGCAAGATGTATGCATTTGAAGCAGGCAGGCGTGCAATTGAAGCACATCTGAAACGCACCGGTACAGAGGGAACAGTAACACATACACCGGATCTCGGATTTTTCCGGGTACAGTATCCGGTCCATGGAGAACCGCTTGTTTCGATCATCATTCCAAATAAAGATGAGAAAGAAGCGCTTCATGCGTGTATTGCATCTATAAAAGAAAAAACAAAATATCAGAATTATGAGATCATCATTGTAGAGAATAACAGTACTTCTGAGGAGATTTTTGCATATTACGAAGAACTGAAGAAAGATCCGAAGATTCGAGTCATTCGCTGGGAAAAAGAATTTAATTATTCTGCAATCAACAATTATGGAGCACGTTATGCAAATGGGGAGTATCTTCTGTTCCTGAATAATGATGTGACAGTTATTACAGAAGGTTGGTTGACAGAAATGCTTGGAATGTGTCAGCGCAGGGAGGTCGGAGCAGTAGGTGTAAAGCTGCTTTATCCGGATGATACGATCCAGCATGCAGGCTGTGTAATTGGAATTGGCGGAATTGCCGGACATATGTTCGTGAATATGCCGGCAAATCGTACCGGATATCTGCATAAGGCTTCAATCCTTCAGGACATGAGTGCAGTGACTGCAGCATGCATGATGATGAAAAAAGCAGCTTTTGAGGAAGTTGGTGGATTTACCGAGGAACTGTCCGTTGCATTCAATGATGTAGATCTTTGTCTGAAGGTCAGAGAGACTGGCAGACTGATCGTTTATGATCCATATGTACAGCTGTATCATATGGAATCAAAAACACGAGGTGCAGAAGACAGCCAGGAGAAGGTACGGCGTTTTCAGGAAGAAATCGAGTATATCCGGTGTCACTGGATCGATATTCTGAAAAAAGGAGATCCGTACTATAATAAGAACCTTTCTCTTTCAAAATGGAATTATTCTCTTCGTCCATTGAAAGGAATGGAGTTAAAAGAGAAAGAAAACAGATAGGAGATAATATGGAAGTATCGGTGATCATACCGAATTTTAATGGAATCGCATTTCTGGACAGCGTTTTGGGAAGTCTGGAAGGGCAGACACTGAAAAATTTTGAAGTGATCCTGGTGGATAACGGATCCGCAGACGGAAGCTGTTCGTTTGTAAGTGCAAATTATCCATGGGTGCATATTATTGAGCTGCCGGATAACTTTGGATTCTGCCGGGCTGTCAATGAGGGAATAAAAGCAGCAAAAGCACCATATGTACTGCTTCTGAATAATGATACGGAAGTAAAGGAAGATTTTGTGGAGCAGATGCTGCTGGCGATAAGAAGACATAAAAATGCTTTTTCGTGTGCGGCACGAATGGTACAGTATCATGACAGAGATAAGCTGGATGATGCAGGAAATTATTACTGTGCGCTGGGCTGGTCTTTTGCGCGGGGAAAAGGAAAAAATATTGATCTGTATCAGAAAGAAGAAAAAATTTTTTCAGCCTGCGGAGGTGCAGCTATTTATCGTAAAAAGATCATGGAAAAGATCGGATATTTTGATGAGGAGCATTTCGCATATCTGGAGGATACGGATATCGGATACCGTGCCAGAATTTATGGATATGAAAACTGGTATGCACCGGATGCAGTCGTATATCATGTGGGAAGTGGTACGAGTGGATCCAGATATAATCATTTCAAGACCAGATATTCTTCCAGAAATAATATTTATCTGATCTATAAAAATATGCCACTCATTCAGATCATCCTGAATCTGCCGTTTCTGGTAGCGGGTTTTCTGATCAAGTTTCTGTTCTTTGCACTAAAAGGAATGGGAAAAGAATACCTGGCCGGTATCAAAAACGGATTTTCTATCAGCATGAATCACAGGAAAGTTCCGTTTTCGGTTAAACATCTTCCCAATTACTGTAAGATACAGCTTGAATTGTGGGAAAATATGTTCCGCAGAATTCGGGCATAAAGTCATTTTTACAGTGGTTTATGGAAATTTAATATAATAAAAGATAAGATTTTATTGATTTTGAAGGACAACTATTATAATATAAACGTGTCTGTCCAGACATGGGATTCAGAATGTACGGACAGAGATGCTTAAAACACAATGAAATGGATAGAGGTGGCAGAGATTGATTCAGGACAATCAGAAGAATTTCAGTCGTCTCCAGATGTTAATTGATGCCATTGTCATTGCTGTGACCTATGTACTTGCCTGGATGATCCGTTTTATCGGTCCGTTTGCATATTCAGCAGTCCGGGCACTTGCGTTTGAAGAGTACATGTTTGCATTGATATTTATCATACCGGGGTATCTGCTTCTGTATCAGGCATTTACTTTATATGAGCCTTTGCATATGCAGGGGCGCAGACTGGTTCTGGCAAATATCATCAAGGCAAATGTACTCGGACTTCTGCTGATCGTATTCAGTCTGTATATGATGGGAGAGTCTGATTTCTCCCGACTGACGGTTTACATTTTCTGTGTGATCAACATCTTTGCAGAATGGGGAGTAAGGCTCTTTATTTTCTCCATGCTGAGAAAAATGAGAAAGCGCGGACTGAATCAGAAGCAGATGATACTGGTAGGTTACAGCCGGGCAGCGGAAGAATATATTGACAGAATTCAGCAGAATCCACAGTGGGGTTATGTTGTCAGAGGAATCCTTGATGATAATGTTCCGGCAGGAACTGTTTATAATGGAATCAAGGTTATCGGACGAATTGCAAATCTTTCTGTGATACTTCCTGCAAACAGGCTGGATGAGATTGCAATTACACTGGGACTGAGTGAATATTACCGACTGGAGGAAATTGTCGGAATGTGTGAGAAATCCGGTGTTCATACCAAATTTATACCGGATTATAATAAGATCATTCCTACGAAACCATATACGGAAGATATACTGGGACTTCCGGTGATCAACATCCGTTATGTTCCATTGAGTAATACATTTAATGCAATGGTCAAACGCTTGATGGATGTTGTTGGGGCGATCATGGCGATCATTGTTTCTTCACCGGTCATGCTGCTGATGTGCATACTCATCAAATTGACATCACCGGGACCACTTATATACCGACAGGAGCGTGTCGGACTTCATAATAAGAATTTCTGGATGTACAAATTCCGTTCTATGGAAATTCAGCCGGAGGCCGAAGAAAAGAAGGCCTGGACAGTTAAGAATGATCCGAGGGTAACCGGAATCGGTAAATTTATGAGAAGGACCAGCATTGATGAACTGCCTCAGCTGTTTAATATTCTGAAGGGTGATATGAGTCTGGTGGGACCGAGACCGGAGAGACCGTTTTTTGTTGAGAAATTCCGTGAGGAAATTCCAAGATATATGGTGAAACATCAGGTGCGTCCGGGACTTACTGGCTGGGCACAGGTAAATGGTTACCGGGGAGATACCTCTATTCGTAAACGTATTGACTGTGATCTCTACTATATAGAGAACTGGTCGATCGGATTTGATATAAAGATATTGTTCCTGACGATTTTCAAAGGGTTCATTAATAAAAATGCATATTAAAGATAAGGGGAGAGAAGATGGCAAGACCTAAGTCAAAAACAAAAAAGATACTATTTGCTGTTGAAATTATTGTTCTTCTGCTGTTTATCGGTGGTCTGTATGTATATGGACAGCTGAATTCAAAACTGGACAAGATCAATCAGCCAGTTCTGGATGACAGTAAGATCAAAGTAAACCAGGAAGTACAGGATTCTATTGATTCACAGGAATCAACTCTGACAGGTTATACAACATATGCTCTGTTTGGTATTGACCACCGTGATAAAAATACTGCACTCGGCGGTGAGAACAGTGATACAATTATTATTGCAAGCGTAAATAATGACACAAAAGATGTGAAGCTGGTTTCTGTATATCGAGATACCCTTCTCAATCTTGGTAACGATACTTATTCCAAGGCGAACGCAGCGTATGCTTACGGTGAAGCCGAACAGGCGATCACAATGCTGAATACAAACCTCGACCTGAACATCAGCGAATATGCAACCGTAAACTTCAATGCGCTGACAACGATCATCGATGACCTTGGTGGACTGGATATGGATATGTCTTATGCCGAGATTGTTCATATGAATAACTACTGTGTAGAGACATCCGAAGAAACAGGTAAGGATTATACACCGATCGAACTTCCGGACAGACCGGATGATATCGAGGCAGTTCAGTATCATTATCATCTGAATGGTGTACAGGCAACTTCTTACTGTCGTATCCGTTATACAGCAAGCCTTGATATGGGACGTACAGAGAGACAGAGACGTGTGATCCAGATGATCGTCAGCAAGGCAAAATCTGCTGGTCTTGGCAAGATCTTCAAGATCATGGACGATGTATTCCCGATGGTTACAACTTCTATGACAAAAGACGAAATCCTGCAGCTTCTGCCTACTCTGATCGGTTACAGTGTAGACGATACGACAGGATTCCCGACATCTTATAAGTTCTCTAATGTTAAGGGAAGTATTATTGTACCGACAACTCTGGAGACAAATGTTATCGAACTGCACAAGTTTCTTTATGGAGATGAAGCATACACACCATCTGCGACTGTAAAAGCAAACAGTGAAAAGATTCTTGAAATCGTCGGTGGTGAGAGCAGTCTGGACGATAAACAGGCAACTGTTGAAGAAAATACAACAAATGACACTGTTATTTTTGAAAAGAATGGAAGTGGCTGGTCTGATACAAGCTCTGATTACGGTTCTGACAGCGATAGCTCCGGTGGTGGAGACTATAGTGGTGATGAGACTGATAACAGCGGTGGTTCTTCTTCTGGTGGCGGAGATTACAGTAATGATGGTTCCGACAACAGTGGTGGTGACAGTTCCGGTGGCGAAGACTATGAAGGACCAACGACTCCGGAACCGGATTACGGCGGAGATGACAACGGTGGTGGAGACACCGGCGGAGATGAAAGCGGTGGCGGAGACACCGGCGGAGACGAAAGCGGTGGCGGAGACATCGTTGACGAAGGCAGTGGAGATGACAGTGGAGCGGCTGCAGAGGCGACAGGCACTCCTGATGCTGCTTAAATTCATAAAGATAAGACGATAGTTAAGAAGGGAATTTCTCATTGAAGAAATTCCCTTCTTCTGTTACCATACATTTATAAAGAAATATAGGGAGAAATTATGGAAAATATAAAAGTGGATGTGATCATTCCGGCGTATCATCCGGGAAAAGAATTTTCCACGTTGATCGAACGTCTTACAAAACAGACATTTCCGATACACCGGATCATTGTAATGAATACAGAAGAAACATACTGGAATAAAGAACTGGAAGAAAAGCTTTCAATCCTGGAAGTGCATCATCTGAAAAAACAGGAATTTGATCATGGTGCAACACGTGCATGGGCAGCTGAACTTTCAGATGCGGATGTTATGGTATTTATGACGCAGGATGCATTACCCGCAGATAAAAGTCTGATTGAAAATCTGGTAAAAGCACTGACAGAAGATGAAAAGACTGGTGCAGCGTATGCCAGACAGCTTCCGAATGAAAACTGCAGTTTTGTCGAGAAATACACAAGATCTTTTAATTATCCGGACAGATCAGCTGTAAAAACAAAAGACGATCTGCCGGTTTACGGAATCAAAACATTTTTCTGCTCTAACGTATGTGCTGCTTACAAAAGGGATATCTATCAGAAACTTGGTGGCTTTGTAAGAAAGGCAATTTTTAATGAGGATATGATCTATGCCGGCAGGCTGATCCAGGAGGGCTATGCAGTTGCATATGCCGCAGATGCAAAAGTGATTCATTCACATAACTATTCCTGCATGCAGCAGTTCCACAGAAATTTTGATTTGGGTGTATCACAGGCAGAACATCCGGAAATTTTTGCAGGAGTGCCGTCAGAGGGAGAAGGAATAAAACTTGTAAAGAAAACAATAAACTACCTGATCCAAAAAAGAAAAATATGGCTGATTCCGGGAGTAATACTTCAGTCGGGCTGTAAATATGCCGGCTATCTGAGTGGTAAAAACTATCGTAAACTTCCTCGAAAAATGATTTTATGGTGTACAATGAACCGCGAATACTGGAAGGTGTAAAAAATACAGACGGCTGTCAATGAAACAGCTATAAGCACACGGTTTTTTAAAGGAGTTGTCACATTTTGAACACAATTGATTGTTACACTGTTTTTCATAGGATAAAAAATGATAAAAAGAAAGGAGCACAGGCATGGATGATGAAAAAAAAGTGGAATCTGAATGCTCCGCAGAATGATACAGAAAACAATCGACAGAATGAGCCACCAAGATATGAACATTATTGTATGCATCAGAATACAGAATCAGATACAGTGAAGGAATTACCTGAAAAGAAAAAAACAAAAACGTGGCGGAAAAAAACTTGCAGAAACGATTTCGCTGGCAGTTGTATTCGGGCTGGTAGCAGGTGTTGTATTTCAGGGAGTGAATTTTGCGTCCGAGAAATATCTGGGATCAGACGGGAAGGACAGTCAGATAGAGACAGCACAGCTTGCAGGAGATTCTTCGGCAGATGGAAGTGATTCGAATGAAAGTGAAGGAGCTGCTTCAAGTGAAACTGCCGCTTCGGAAACAGCAGCTGCTGTGTCACAGACGGGTTCTGTTGCAGAAGTTGCAGATACAGCAATGCCAACGGTAGTCGCAATTACATCTGTAAGTGTACAGGAAATCCCAAATTATTTCCGGGCATTTGGATTTGGTTATGGCACACAGCAATATTCCAGTGAGGGAAGCGGTTCTGGAATCATTGTCGGAGAAAATGACGATGAGCTTTTGATCGCAACAAATAATCATGTGGTATCCGGTGCGACAACACTCAGTGTATGCTTTGTCGGAAATGATGTAGTCAACGCAGAAGAGGAAACGGTGGATATGTCCGGCAGCGATGGTGATGTCAATGTGGAAGATGCAGTCAGTGCCAAGATAAAAGGTACGGATGAATCAAATGACCTGGCTGTGGTTGCAGTTCAGAAATCAGATATACCGGAAGACACACTCTCGCAGATCAAAATAGCGCAGCTTGGCAATTCCGATGACCTTCAGGTGGGGGAACAGGTTGTGGCAATTGGAAATGCACTTGGATATGGACAATCAGTTACCTCCGGATGGATCAGTGCATTGAACAGAAACATTTCGACAGATGATGGTACCAGTTCAAGCCTGATTCAGACAGATGCGGCGATTAATCCAGGTAACAGTGGTGGAGCACTGCTGAATATGCAGGGAGAAGTGATCGGCATCAACTCTGCAAAGTATGCGGACAGTGCGGTAGAGGGAATGGGATACGCAATTCCAATATCCAAGGCACAGCCGATTCTTGAGGAACTGATGAACCGTCAGACAAGAGATAAAGTTGAATCAGAGAATGCAGCTTATCTTGGGGTCGTTACGGCTGATCTTTCCACAGAGGCAATACAGATGTATGATATGCCGGAGGGAGCTTTTGTTATCCGTGTGGAGAAAAATTCCGCTGCAGGGAAAGCAGGTATCCAGAAAGGTGATATTATCGTAAGTTTTGATGGACAGACAGTCAGCGGCAAAGATGATCTGGAGAGTAAGCTTGCGTATTATGCATCCGGTGAGACGGTGGATGTTGTTGTATCAAGAGCAGATAACGGAGAGTATGTTCAGAAGACAATTTCAGTCACGCTCGGAAGCAAAAATTAATTTATAAAAACTTTAGTTTACAGTTTTACTGGTTATGTTATAATGAACGCATAGATTCGAAGATGCAGAATGCACTTTTGATCTGTGCGTTCTTTATATGAGACAGATAACAACTATGCAGAAGGAGTTTACAGATATATGGCAGATAAATACGAGGATGAGATTTTAGAGGGAGAGGTCAGCGATGACGATGATCAGGAAGAAAACAAGAAAGAACCTGAGAAGTACTGTACGCTCTGTCATCGGGCAGAGAGTCAGGTTGGTAAGATGATCGATCTTCCTAATAATATACATATATGTCCGGACTGTATGCAGAGAAGCTTTGACAGTATGAATCAGCAGATGCAGACAGGAAATTTTAATTATGGTGATCTGCTCAATATGCCAAATGTCAGCATGATCGATCTAAGCAGTTTCCAGAATCAGATGGGACAGCAGAAGAAACCCAAAAAGAAAAAAGCAGAAAAGAAAGAACCAGTCCTGGATCTCAAGAAGATTCCGGCACCGCATAAGATTAAGGCTACCCTGGATGAATATGTGATCGGTCAGGAATATGCCAAGAAGGTAATGTCCGTTGCCGTTTACAATCATTATAAACGTGTAGCAACAGATACCATGGATGAGATCGCAATTGAAAAATCCAATATGCTGATGATCGGACCTACTGGATGCGGAAAGACCTATCTGGTCAAAACACTGGCCAAACTGCTTGATGTTCCGCTGGCGATTGCCGATGCGACTTCTCTTACAGAAGCAGGATATATTGGTGATGATATTGAAAGTGTTGTTTCCAAATTGCTTGCAGCGGCTGATAATGATGTGGAGAAGGCTGAGCATGGAATCATCTTTATTGATGAGATTGACAAGATCGCAAAGAAGAAAAATACCAATCAGCGAGATGTCAGCGGAGAAGCTGTACAGCAGGGTATGCTGAAACTTCTGGAAGGAGCAGATGTGGAAGTGCCGATCGGAGCCAACAGCAAGAATGCAATGGTTCCATTGACAACGGTAAATACAAGAAATATTCTGTTTATCTGTGGAGGCGCTTTCCCGGATCTGGAAAATATCATTAAAGAACGTCTGAATAAGCAGGCGTCTATTGGATTTTATGCAGATCTGAAAGACAAGTATGATGACGATCCACATATTCTGGAGAAGGTGACGGTGGAAGATCTTCGAAGTTTTGGTATGATTCCGGAGTTTATCGGACGTCTGCCGATCATATTTACCATGAATGGGCTTACAGAGGATATGATGGTACAGATCTTAAGCGAGCCACGCAATGCGATCCTGAAACAATATCAGAAGCTTCTGGCACTGGACGAGGTAAAACTGGAATTTGAAGAGGGAGCACTGCATGCTATTGCAGCCAAAGCAATGGAAAAACACACAGGAGCCAGAGCTCTTCGGGCAATTCTGGAAGAATATATGCTGGATATTATGTATGAGATTCCGAAAGATGATAATATCGGTCAGGTTACGATCACAAGAGAATATATAGAAGGCAATGGTGGCCCGAAGATTCTTCTCAGAGGACAGGAAGTTCCGCTGCTGGAAGGAAATCACTAAATACAGAGTATATATAACATGGCTTTTTATAAAGAAAGAGAGGTAACTTATCATGGCAAAAGATTTTTTTGGAAGTCTTGGAGAAACACTTACAAAAACTGCGAAGGAACTGAGCGGACGTGCAGAGGAGGTTTATGAGACCCAGAGACTTAAAAACAAAATCTCCGGTGAAGAACGACAGATAGAAAAAGCAATGGCCGACCTCGGAAGAATCATTTACAAACGTTATAAAAAGGAAATTCCGGTAGATGATGCACAGAAAGCACTTTGCGAACAGATTGACCAGCGCATGGAACAGATCGAGAAATATAAAACAGATATATCTGAACTGAAGGTAAAAAATAAACGTTTTTGTCCATCCTGCGGAAGTCCGCTTGCAAAAGATGATGCGTTCTGTTCACAGTGTGGCGCAGCATGCCCGACTGTTGAACCGGAAGAAGATGCCGGAGATGATGTGATCGAGGGAACAGCAGAAGAAGTTGCTGAAGAGACTGCAACAGAGGAAACAGACGAAACTGTTGAGGAAGCAAATGCAGATACTGCTGAAGATGCGGTAACAACAGAAGAAACAGTAGAGGAAGCTGCTGAGGCAGAGGAAGCAGCACAGACAGATGCAGAAGAGCAAACGGAAGCAGAGGGCGGAAAAGAAGAATAATGTCAGTGAAATAAATGATCTGAACAAATAAAAAAGAACAGGCTGAAATGCAACATCATACAGATGCAGCGTTTCAGTCTGTTCCTTTTATTTGTGAAAAACTCTGTCTGGATTGTGGATAACTGATGGCGTCTGGCTTTTACAATGTGTATACAAGGATGCCGGCAATGATGATCAGATTACCGATCAGTTTCCCCTTTGTGATCTTTTCGTTCAGGATGAAACGAGAAAGCAATAATACGAATACATAAGCGGCAGTATCGATCACAGGCCCATAGCGCATGTCTACTTTGGTATAACACCAGGTGTTCAGAAGAAGAATACCGAAGAACATCACATAGGCGAGGATGACACGCCAGTTGAGATATTCTCTTAAAGGATTGTCATATTTTATATTTGCACTTTGCTTCAGAAGAATCTGGGAGATTGCGGAAAAGAAAGTTCCTCCCAGCATGATCAGGATAAAAGTTCTATTCATATCTCTGCACCGTCCATACTCCGAATAATACGATCAGGATTCCGATGATGTTCTGTACGGAAAGCTGTTCATGAAAAATTGCGACTGCCCAGATCTGTGACCACAGAAGATAGACACTTTTGTTGGCATAGGCGGTGGACAGTGAGAATTTTTTGATGACCTGTTGCCAGGCGATCGCGTAGATTCCGCAATTGGCGATCATCAGGAACAGGAATACATATAGAAGCGGGGCATGCAGTCCGTTTTTATTGTACTGGATCGAGGCAAGTTTTGAAAAAACACTTGTCAGAGAAAACAGCAGAATATTCAGATGGAGCTGCAGATAGTTTCTGAAATTTTTCATAATTCCTCCACAATATTATTTTTTGACCAATATTTATTAATTTTACACCATATACTAATTGTTTACAATGGATTATGAAAATGATATGATAAAAAAGAATGCATAAATTTATTGCGTATTTAGAAAGAAAGGGAAACCTATGAGTTTGTATTCCGTTGTTGTTCCTGTATACAATTCCGAACACACCTTACAGGAACTTTATACACGCCTGGAAAAAGTATTCCGGGAAGTAATAAAAGAAGAGTTTGAACTGATTCTTGTGGATGACGGTTCCAAAGACCGTTCCTTTGAAGTCATGCAGGAACTTCGTGCAAAGGACAATAGAGTTCGCATCATACAGATGGCAAGAAATTTTGGACAGCATCCGGCGCTTCTGTGTGGATTTGCACATGTGAAAGGTGATTTTGTTGTAACCATGGATGATGACCTGCAGCATCAGCCGGAAGAACTTCCGAAGATGATAAATGTTATGAGAGAACGCGATGATGTTGATGCGATCATTGCGAGCTATGAAGGCAGACAGCATGGATTTATCCGCAAACTCGGAACGAAATTTTCTGTGTGGGCAACTTCTAAGATGCTCGGCAAAGACCCGGATCTTCAGATCACCAGTTACCGTCTGATCCGTCGCTTCCTTGTAGATGCAATGGTGAAGACAAATACATACCTGCCTCAGATCGGAAACCTTCTGGTGCTGACATCCAACAGAATCATCAACGTACCAGTACAGCATGCGGCAAGGGTTTATGGAAAGAGCGGCTATTCTTTCAAACGTCTTGTGAAGGATCTGATCTATGATATCACCGCACATACAGCATTTCCGCTTCTTATGGTGAGAAATATCGGAATTGCCAGTTTTCTGGTGAGCATGGTCATGGCAGTGTATTTTCTTGTGCGTTACTTTGCGTTTGGTGTGTCGGTTGAAGGCTGGACATCCCTGATGATGGTGATGCTGGCATTTTTTGGACTGATTCTTTTGTCGATTGGGATCATGGGAATCTATCTGATGAATATTCTGAACGAAGCAAAGAAAATGCCACATTATGTTGTGCGCCGGGAGGACACGGACTGATGAAAAAAGAAATCGGAGGCTATTTTGAGCTGGAAGATTTTGGAGGTAAAGAGTATTATCCGAATCTTTATAAAGTAAATCTGGGAAGAACAGCACTTCGGTGGCTTCTGGAAGGCCGCGGTTATACAAAAATATATCTGCCGGTATTCTTATGCGAGTCGGTAACGGAAGCCTGCGAGCAACGTGGAATCCGGATCAGCCGTTATCAGTTGGATGCGGAGTTAAATGTTTTGCTTCCCCGGAAAAAACTGGGAGAAAGTGAATGTCTGTATCTGGTCAATTATTACGGTCAACTGACAGATGAGAAGATCCTGGCATATCAGAAGATTTTTGGAAATATCATTGTGGATCATACGCATGCTTTCTTTCAGAAACCGCTGAAAGGTGTGGATACCCTGTATTCCTGCAGAAAATTCTGGGGAGTCAGTGATGGAGCATATCTTTCCACAGATGCAGTGCTTCCGATGGATAAGCCAGTGGATCATTCCAATAAAAGAATGGGACATATCCTTGGGCGGTACGAAGAAAATGCAGGCGTCTACTATCAGGAGATGCTTCAGAATGCAGCTCGGTATGAAGGCATGGAGATTCGACGTATGTCCAGGCTGACAGAGAATCTGCTGGGAGCAATCGATTATGAGACGGGAAGACGTAAGAGAGAGGAAAATTATCGTATACTTTCCGAGGCACTTCCGTCAGAATTTATTTTTACCCGGGTGACACCGGAGGGGCCATTTGTTTATCCGTATTATCATAAAGAAGGCCTTAAGTTAAGACGCTGGCTTGCAGAACATAAGATTTTTGTACCGACCTACTGGAAAAACATTCTCGAAGAATGTACAGAGAGCAGTCTGGAATATCAGTGGGCGGCAGATGTACTGCCTCTGCCATGTGACCAGCGTTATGGAAAAGAAGAAATGCAATATATGGCAGAACGGATCAAAGAATGGGAGGCAGCCGGAGAATGAAGCACAGATTACTGATACTTGGTACACTGGGCGAATTTGTACAGCTTGTAAAAAAATCAAAAGAACGGGGACATTATACGATCGTCTGTGATGGTTACCCAGATGGACCGGCAAGACAGTATGCAGATGCATCTTACGTGATTCCTGTTACGGATATTGATGCAGTGGCAGAGCTTTGCCAGAAAGAAAAGGTTGATGGAATCATAACCTCTTTTTCGGATCTGCTCATGGAATGCATGGTCAAAATTGCAGAGAAAGCGGGATTGCCCTGCTATCTGAAACCGGAACAGCTTTGCTGGTACAGAGACAAATCAGCCTGTCGGGAACTGCTTTCGAAGCTGGGGCTTCCGACGCCTGGATTTGTGAAAGTACCGGCAGCAGAACAGAATGAATATAAACTTGCCGAAATAACAGCAGGGCTTAAATATCCATTGATCAGTAAACCGCTGGATAAATATGGTTCAAGAGGAATTTTCATCATTAAAGATCAGGAGCAGCTTGCAGGAAGTGTTCGTAAAACCGCAGAGTTTACAGATCTGGATGAAATTCTGATTGAAGAATATAATGATGGATTTGAATTTAATATGATGACCTGGGTTTCTGATGGAGCGGTGAGAGTCATCAGTATTGCAGACAGAGAGAAAACACAGTTTGCGGAAGGAGAGCTTCCGGAGAGCACACGAAATGTGTATCCGAGCTGCCTGATCGATAAGGTGGAAGAACCGGCGGTTTCCCTGCTGCAGTCGTATATTGAGTATACCGGACAGAAGGAAGGACCGCTTTCCATGCAGTTTTTCTGGAAAGCAGGAGAGGGAATCCAGGTCTGTGAGATTGCTGCACGTTTCTTTGGCTATGAGCATGAGCTGACTGATATGGTATATTGCTTTAACATGGAAGAACTTTTGTTGAATTATGTTTACGATAACGAGTATGTTACAAAGATGTTGGAAGCGCAGGATATCCGTAAACCATTGATGCATGGAGCTGTTTTGTATTTTCATGGGAGACTGAAACAGATTCAGGAACAACAGGCTGCATATGAACTCGCGGAAGATAAAGCGGTTGTGAAACCGTGGATTTTCTATGAGGCAGGAGAAGAAGTTGTGGCGTACGGTCCGAACCCGTATCTTGCACTGTATTATATAGAGGCAGGCAGCCGAGAAGAACTTGATGAGATATCAAGAGATTTTTTTGAGAAAATGAGTATGACGGATCCGGATGGAGAAGAAATTGTTTTTCAGAATAAGATACCCAAGTATTCTTTATAAAGAAAAGTAGAGGAGTCAGATGATTTATTTTAACAGACCGGCACTTGTCGGTAATGAATTAAAGTATATTCAGGATGCAGTAGCTCAGGGCATGCTCTGTGGTGATGGAAAATATACGAAGCTTTGTTCAGCATGGATGAAAGAACGTTTCCAGGTAAATCAGGTTTTCCTGACAACATCCTGTACGCATGCATTGGAGATGGCGGCATTCCTGAGTGATATCCAGCCAGGGGATGAGGTCATCATGCCATCGTATACATTTGTTTCCACTGCGGATGCTTTTGTACTTCGAGGTGCAAAGATCGTATTCGTTGATATCCGTCCGGATACGATGAATATAGATGAAAATCTTATCGAAGATGCGATCACAGAGAAGACCAGAGCAATCGTTCCGGTCCATTATGCCGGTGTTGGCTGTGAGATGAATAAAATTATGGAGATTGCACGCAGACATAACCTGAAAGTTGTTGAGGATGCAGCACAGGGAGTGGATGCTTATTATCATGGAAAGGCACTTGGTACGATTGGTGACTTTGGCTGTTACAGTTTCCATGAGACAAAAAAATTTCACTATGGGTGAAGGTGGTGCTCTGGTATTCCAGAAGAATGAATATCAGGAAAAAGCTGAGATCCTGCGTGAAAAGGGAACGGACAGAAGTAAATTTTTCCGAGGACAGATTGATAAATATCGATGGATTGATTATGGATCATCCTATCTTCCGAGCGAGATGAATGCGGCATATCTGTATGCACAGCTGGAAGAGTGTGATAAGATCAACAGGAAACGTCATCAGGTTTATGATGGATATCATGAGAGACTGGAAGATCTGGAAAAACAGGGAAAGATTCAGAGACCGGTCGTTCCGGAGGGATGTGTACACAATGCACATATGTATTACATTAAGGTGAAAGATATTGCTGTACGTACAAGACTGATTGCTTATCTCCGTGAAAATGGAATTGCACCGGCTTTTCATTATGTTCCATTGCATAGTTCTCCGGCAGGTGAGAAGTTTGGAAGGTTTCATGGAAAAGATGTTTATACAACGAAAGAAAGCGAACGCCTTTTGAGGCTTCCGATGTTCTATGATCTTTCAATGGATGATGTGGATTATATTGCGGAAAAGATCAGAGAGTTTGAGTTTTAATGGAGGAAGGTAAGTTGAAACGTAAGAAAATAAGTGCAGAGACAACTGTGGAAATCCTTTTTTTCCTGTTTCTGCTGGTGTTTTATCTGATGTGGGCACGTGTACAGCCTATGGGTGCCGGGCCGGATGAGCAGATGCGCTATCAGATTGCGGATTATATTTATAAGCATGGTTCACTTCCGGTAGGGGATGACCCGTCGGTACGAAATGTTGTATGGGGAATTTCTTATGCATTTTCTCCGATTCTGTCTTATATGATCGCAGCTGTTTTTATGAAAGCAGTAAGCTTTGTGACGACAGCACCGTTTGCGTTGCTTCTCGCAGCCAGATTTGTAAACATTCTGTTTGGACTTGGAACAGTTTGGCTGGTACTTGATATGGGAAAACGGTTGTTTGACCGTAGAAAAGCATGGATAGCTGCGGCTTTTGTAGGACTGCTGCCAGGTTCTTTGTTTGTATTCACTTATGTTAACTGTGATGCACTGGCGGTATTCTCAACGGCAGTGATCGTGTATGCATGGGTGCGGTATCTGGATGAGGGATGGATATACAAAAACTGTGTGATCCTGGCGTTGGGTGTGGCAGCATGTGCATTGTCCTATTACAATGCGTATGGATTTATTCTCTGCAGCATCTTTTTCTTTGGGATAACTCTGTTTATGGAGGCGAAAAAGAAAGGAAAGTATACGGATTTTGTGAAAAAGGGACTTCTTGTCTGTGTGATCGTTCTGCTGTTGGCTGCATGGTGGTTCATTCGAAATGCAATTCTCTATGACGGAGATTTTATTGGTATGAATGCATCAACGATCTGTGCGGAAAAATATGCGAAAAAGAATTACAAGCCATCCAATAGACGTACACCGCAGATGGCTGGATATTCTTTACTGGATATGTTGAATTACGGTTTCCCGCAGGAAGACGGATTTTCCTGGGTAGAGCTTGTCAGTGGAAGCTTTGTCGGTCGTTTTGGAAATATGGATGTGTTTATGCCGAAATGGCTGATCAACAATTATCTGGACTTTATTAAAGCGGGATTTCTTCTGATATTCCTGCATCCGGTGAAGACTTTTGCAATCCGTGTGAAAAAACAGTGGAGTGTAAAGGGGATTTTCAACTGGTGCATGCTGGTTGCGATGATCATTCCGAATATATTGAATGCATATTATTCTTATGCATCGGATTATCAGCCACAGGGACGTTACAGTCTGCCAATGATCGTGCCGCTTACGTATTTCATGGTAATGGGATATGGAAATCTTTTTGATGTACAGATCAAAAAAGAGGGAATTCGAAGGAAAGTTTATGCGGCGATTTGTGTGGCGCTGATCGTGCTGGCAATCTTTGTGTTCTTTGCAGTGATCTGGCCAGAGTATAAAGATGTGCCATTTAGTATAAGGGCATTTATATATGGAAAATAAAGGATTCCCGGTGAGAAGGGAATGAGAGAAACTCCAGGTAGGATTTTTGTGAATGTTCCTCTATACCTGGCTCAGTTTATAACTTCTGAGATATCAGGATATACAGAACTTTGCTAAATATGATGCAGAAAATGCTGAACTCGCTGTCGCTCAGACAGCAGCATTTTCTGCATCAACGCAAAAACCTGTATGATCCGATATCTGCACGAAGTTCTAAAGGCGAGCCTTGTATAGAGTAACATCACAGAATCCCGCTGGAGTTTTTTTCTTGTGCCTTCTCACCGGACTTTATCTTAGATAGTGTGGCTAACGAGACACATCCGTCAGCGCGAAGCGCGATCCGTGTCCACAAAATTAAAACGAAAATGTAATTCTGGATATAAAAACTCCTGATCAGAAAATCTCTGCAGGAATTTATAGAAGCACTCAGGTTATTTTCAGGCTGTGTTATGGATTCAAAAGTGCATTGTTTGAGCGTTAGCGAGTTTTGCACTTTTAATCCATGATTTTAGCAGACTGATAATAGCCATAGTGCTTCTGAATTCCGAAGCTGTTTTCAGATCAGGAGTTTTATATATAGAATACGAACTTCGTTTTAATAGAACACCTGTTTTGGGCAAAAAAATAATGCAGGAGATGGGACTTGAACCCACACGATCTTGCGACCACAGGCACCTGAAGCCTGCGCGTCTGCCAATTCCGCCACTCCTGCATTTCATATATCAGATGTCTCTACCGACAACTGCCTAATTACTATACCTCATGTAGGACGGAATGTCAACAGATAAATCCCAAATATTTGAAAAATTCTGGTTCATCCAATTAATTTATCTCAGATTAACTCTGCTGAGAAAAGGAATTATTTATTTCAAACTGCTTATTATAAAACAGGGAGGGATGCAGAATGGAATATAGAGGAATTGATGTTTCTGCCTGGCAGGGAGAAATTGATTGGAAAAAAGTGGCAGATGTGGGAACAGAGTTTGCAATCATTCGTATAACAGAGGCAGGAAATAATGTAGATGCTTACTTTGAACGTAATTACAATGGCTGTGTGGATTATGGCATTCCCGCAGGTGTGTATAAGTTTTCGTATGCACTGTCTGTTGCTGCAGTAAGACAGGAAGCTGAAAGAGTTGTGGATATTTTACGGGAACGACAATTACGTTATCCAGTTTTTCTTGACCTGGAATACAGCAATCAACGCCGCTTAGGGCAAAAAATGATTGAGCGTCTGGCTGAGGAGTTTCGAAGGATTGTTGTAGATGCCGGATATCGCTTTGGGATTTATTGCAACCTGGACTGGTATAACAATGTGATCAGTGAAGAACTAAAAAAATATGATTTCTGGATTGCCCGTTATCCGTCGGATGATAATGGAACATTGATGGAGCGTTACCGTCCCGATGCAGGAATTGGCTGGCAGTATACCAGTAAAGGAAGAGTTCCGGGCATAACTGGTAATGTGGACAGAGATGTATTTTATAAAGACTATTCAGCAGAAGAACCATCGGATAAAGAAAAACTGAACAAAATTCCGAAGTTTGTGGGGAAAGTTACCGCTACAGTTTTAAATGTCCGGACTGGTGCCGGTACAGAGTATCCTAATTTAAGAGAATATCCGATTTTGGAACAGGGAAATCTTATTGATGTATGTGATACACGAAAAGCTGCAGACGGCACAACCTGGTATTATATTCGTATTGCTGGAAGATATTTTGGCTTCGTTGCCGCCAGATACATTGAGCGGCAATAATATAGATGAAGGATTTCCCGGTGATGGGAAATCCTTAAACTCCAGAGCTTGATTATAAAACTTCTTTGCTGAAATTTTTTCTTTCCCTTCTCACCGGACTTTATTTTAGATAGCGGGGCCAACGAGCCACACCCATCAGCGCGAAGCGCGATCCGTGCCCACAGATTAAAAAGAAGAAAGATTCTGAATATAAAGACATCGGATACAGAAACATCTGCAGGAGTCTGTAGAAATACTTAGATGTATCCTGGCTGTGTTATGGATTCAAAAGTGCATTGTCTGAGCGATAGCGAGTTATGCACTTTTAATCCATGATTTTAACAGACGGGGTATATCTTTAGTATTTCCAGACTCAGAAGCCGTTTCAGTATCCGATGCCTTTGATAATCAGAATCAGTTACTCTTTTTAATGCAACCCATTTTAAGGCAAAAAAATAATGCAGGAGATGGGACTTGAACCCACACGATCTTGCGACCACAGGCACCTGAAGCTGCGCGTCTGCCAATTCCGCCACTCCTGCATTTCACTATAAATCAGTCAGTCTCGCTGGCTGCCTAATTATCATACCATCATAGAAAAAGAAATGTCAACATAGAATTTGAAATTTTTTAAATTATATTTTCAACTTAGACAATTTGCCAAAACAAAGTTTTTTAGAACAACTTAATTATTTTTAGCAACTTTAACCTGTTGAAAAAAGGAAACGCTTATGATACAATCTTGAAGATTTAGATAAAAACAGAAAGGGAGATTATATGAAAGCATTTCTGATATTAGAAGATGGCCATGTGTTCAAAGGAACCAGTATTGGTTCAACAAGAGAAGTCATTAGTGAGATCGTTTTTAACACATCCATGACCGGATATCTCGAAGTAATGACTGACCCATCGTATGCAGGACAGGCTGTCTGCATGACTTATCCTTTGATTGGAAATTACGGAATCTGTTATGAGGACCAGGAATCCAGGAAACCTTGGATCGATGGTTTTATTGTTCGTGAATTATCCCGTATCCCAAGTAACTTCAGAAGCGTGGATACGATTCAGCATTTTCTTGAAAAGCATGATATACCTGGTATTGCCGGTATTGATACTCGTGCTCTCACAAAAATTCTTCGTGAAAAAGGTACCATGAATGGTATGATCACAGTCAACGAAAATTATGATTTAGATGAAATAATCCCCCGTTTAAAAGCATATACAACTGGAAAAGTAGTTGAAAAAGTTACATGCAGTGAGAAGGAAGTACTGAAAGGAAACGGACCGAAGGTTGCTCTTATGGATTTTGGTGCAAAACGCAATATTGCACGTTCTCTGAATGAAAGAGGCTGTCAGGTAACGATTTATCCGGCACTTACATCTGCTGAAGAAATCCTTGCAGACCATCCGGATGGAATCATGCTCAGCAACGGACCTGGAGACCCGAAGGAATGCACTACTATTATAGAAGAAATCCGCAAACTTTATGCGTCAGATGTACCAATTTTTGCAATCTGCCTCGGACATCAGCTGATGGCACTTGCCACAGGCGGTGATACACATAAAATGAAATACGGACACAGAGGAGGCAATCATCCGGTTAAGGATCTTGCAACAGGACGTGTTTATATTTCATCTCAGAACCATGGATACGTGGTTGATGCGGAAGCCCTTGAGAAAAAAGGTATTGCAAAACCTGCATTTGTCAATGTAAACGATGGTACAAACGAAGGAATGGCTTATGAAGGCAAAAACATCTTCACGGTACAGTTCCATCCGGAAGCCTGCCCTGGACCGCAGGACTCCAGCTACCTGTTTGACAGATTTATGGAAATGATGGGAGGAACAGATCATGCCGAGAAATAAAGATATACATAAAGTTCTTGTAATTGGATCCGGTCCGATTATCATCGGCCAGGCAGCAGAGTTTGACTACGCTGGTACACAGGCATGCCGTTCGCTGAAAGAAGAAGGCATGGAGGTTGTTCTTCTGAACTCCAACCCTGCTACGATCATGACAGACAAAGACATTGCAGATAAAGTTTATATTGAGCCTCTTACTGTAGAGGTTGTAGAGCAGCTGATTCTTAAAGAAAAACCGGACAGCGTACTGCCGACACTGGGTGGCCAGGCAGGTCTGAACCTTGCAATGGAACTGGAAGAAAAAGGTTTTCTCAAAGAACATAATGTGCGCCTGATCGGTACCACAGCAGAGACGATCAAGAAGGCTGAAGACCGTCAGGAATTCAAAGATACCATGGAAAAAAATCGGTGAGCCGGTTGCTGCATTCTAAAGTCGTAACAACAGTAGAAGATGGTGTGGCTTTTACCAAAAAGATAGGATATCCGGTCGTTCTCCGTCCGGCTTACACACTTGGTGGAAGTGGCGGTGGTATCGCTAATAACGAATACGAACTGAGAGAAATCCTCGAGAATGGTCTCAGACTTTCCCGTGTAGGAGAAGTTCTTGTAGAACGTTGTATCGCGGGATGGAAAGAAATCGAATACGAAGTAATGCGTGACAGTGTAGGAAACTGTATTACTGTCTGCAACATGGAAAACATTGACCCGGTTGGTGTACATACAGGTGACTCTATCGTAGTTGCTCCATCTCAGACACTGGGTGACAAAGAATATCAGATGCTTCGTACATCAGCACTGAATATTATCACAGAACTTGGTATCACAGGTGGATGTAACGTACAGTATGCACTGCATCCGGAAAGCTTCGAATACTGTGTTATCGAAGTAAATCCTCGTGTAAGCCGTTCTTCTGCACTGGCAAGTAAAGCTACCGGTTATCCGATTGCCAAAGTTGCAGCGAAGATTGCGCTTGGATATACACTGGATGAAATCCCGAATGCCATTACAGGAAAAACATATGCAAGTTTCGAGCCAATGCTTGACTATTGTGTAGTTAAAATTCCGAGACTTCCATTTGATAAATTCATCACTGCCAAGAGAACACTGACTACTCAGATGAAAGCTACCGGTGAGGTTATGAGTATCTGCCATAATTTCGAAGGTGCACTTATGAAAGCTATCCGTTCTCTGGAGCAGCATGTAGACAGCCTGATGTCCTATGACTTCACAGGGCTGGATGAGGATGAACTGATTGAAGAACTGGCAGTTGTAGATGACCGTCGTATCTGGAAGATTGCGGAAGCAATCCGAAGAGATATTTCCAAAGAATATATCCACAGAATCACAAAGATTGACAGATGGTTTATTGACAAGATTGCAATTCTGGTAGAGATGGAACAGGCTCTGAAAACACAGCCGCTTACAGAAGAACTTCTTCTTGAAGCAAAACGCATGGAATTCCCGGATTATGTGATCGCAAATCTTTGCGGAAGAACAGAAGCAGATATCAAAGCTCTCCGTCAGGGTTATAAGATCACAGCAGCTTACAAGATGGTAGACACCTGTGCAGCTGAGTTTGCTGCCGCAACACCATATTACTATTCTGTGTATGGCGGTCCGGATACAGAAAATGAAGCAGTTGCTGCCCATGATAAGAAAAAAGTTCTTGTTCTTGGTTCTGGACCGATCCGTATCGGACAGGGTATCGAATTTGACTTCTGTTCTGTACATTGTACATGGGCATTCAAAAAAGAAGGCTATGAGACAATTATTGTAAACAATAACCCGGAAACTGTCAGCACAGACTTTGATATTGCAGATAAGCTGTATTTCGAGCCATTGACACCGGAAGATGTGGAGAACATCGTAAATATTGAAAAACCGGACGGAGCAGTTGTGCAGTTCGGTGGACAGACTGCCATCAAGCTTACAGAAGCACTGATGAAGATGGGAGTCAAGATCCTTGGAACATCTGCAGAAGATGTTGATGCTGCAGAGGACCGTGAGCTCTTTGATGAGATCCTTGAAAAATGTGAGATCCCGAGACCGAAGGGACAGACTGTATTCACAGCAGAGGAAGCTAAAAAGGCTGCCAACGAGTTAGGATATCCGGTACTTGTTCGTCCTTCCTATGTTCTTGGTGGACAGGGCATGCGTATTGCAGTCAGTGACGAGGATGTAGAGGAATATATCGGAATCATCAATCAGATTGCACAGGAACATCCGATTCTGGTTGACAAATACCTGATGGGTAAAGAAATCGAAGTCGATGCAGTTTGTGATGGAGAGGATATCCTGATTCCTGGTATCATGGAGCATATTGAACGTGCTGGTATCCATTCCGGAGACAGTATTTCCGTATATCCGGCACAGACGATCAGCCAGAGAGCAAAAGATACAATTGCTGAGTATACACGTCGTCTTGCAAAAGCACTTCATGTAGTTGGTATGATCAATATTCAGTTTATTGTATGTGGCGAAGAAGTATATGTTATCGAAGTAAATCCGCGTTCCAGCCGTACAGTACCATACATCAGTAAGGTAACCGGAATCCCGATCGTACCGTTAGCAACGAAAGTGATCCTTGGATACAAACTCAAAGATATGGGATATACGCCAGGGCTTCAGCCGGAAGCAAAACATATCGCGATTAAGATGCCGGTATTCTCCTTCGAGAAGATCCGTGGCGCTGATATCAGCCTTGGACCAGAGATGAAGTCCACAGGTGAATGTCTTGGTATTGCAGAGAACTTCAACGAAGCTCTGTACAAAGCATTTATCGGAGCCGGAATCAAACTTCCGAAGTATAAGAACATGATCATCACTGTCAAAGATGAAGATCAGCAGGAAGTTGTTCCGATCGCAAGGCGTTTTGAGGCACTTGGATACCGTATCTATGCAACAAGAGGCACAGCAAGAGTCCTCAAAGAAAATGGAATCAAGGCAATCCGTACTAACAAACTGGAACAGCCGGCGCCGAACCTTATGGACCTTATTCTGGGACATAAGATCGATGTTGTTATTGATACACCTCCACAGGGTGTGGAACATCAGAAAGACGGTTTCGTGATTCGTCGAAATGCGATTGAGACAGGCGTTAATGTCCTTACCAGTCTGGACACCGCAGAGGCACTTGTAACCAGTCTTGAGAATACAGATCTTCACAATCTGACACTGATCGATATTGCAACGATCGCAAGCAGATAATCGAATAAAAATGATTTACTGACCGGAGAAGCCGCAGAAGTTTCTCCGGTCTTGTATGTTGCAGAAAAGAAAAGTTAACCAAAACTTAAACTTTGAATTAAAATGTATGGAAAGGTTTACGAACCACCGAAACTGTAATATACTGATACATGAAAAATAAAACAGAGAGGAAAAGAAACATGAGTGTTTTGGAGTTTATAAAAGTTGTGATCCTCGGCATCGTAGAGGGTATTACTGAGTGGCTTCCAATCAGCAGTACCGGTCATATGATCCTTGTAGATGAGTTTATCAAGATGGATATGACCACAGAATTTAAGGATTTTTTTCTGGTAGTCATTCAGCTGGGGGCGATCCTTGCGGTTGTTGTCCTGTATTGGAGTAAGTTGTGGCCATTTTACATACGACAGATACCCAAGAAGAAAAAGGCACAGATTGCACGTAAGAATCCGTTTTCTCGCATTGTGCTGACTTTTGTGGAGAAATTCTGTGATAAAGATAAATGGATCCTGTGGTTTAAGATTATAGTGGCATGTATCCCGACTATCGTAATCGCGCTTCCATTCAATGATTTTATCGAAGAGAAATTTAACAACTATGTGGTTGTTGCAATTGCACTTATCGTTTATGGTGTGATTTTTATCATTGTAGAAAATTACAATAAACGAAGAAAACCAATCTGTACATCTCTTGAAGATCTGAGTTTTGCCACGGCATTCAAGATTGGTATTTTTCAGGTATTATCTGTTATTCCGGGAACATCCCGTTCCGGTTCCACGATTATTGGAGGTATCCTTGTTGGTACTTCAAGAACGGTTGCAGCAGAATTTACCTTTTTTCTGGCAATTCCGGTTATGTTCGGAGCGAGTCTGCTGAAACTGGTAAAATTCGGCTTCACATTCACTCCGGCAGAGGTTCTTACACTGGTCACCGGTGTTGTGGTTGCATTTTTTGTTTCTATTATCGCCATCAAATTCCTGATGGGATATATTAAGAAACATGATTTCAAGGCTTTTGGCTGGTATCGTATCGTACTTGGTGTTCTTGTGCTGGGCTATTTTGTAGGAAAAAATTTCCTTGGATAATTGAATATAGAAATGAATCAAATTCTGACCAGGCTGCTGTAAAATATTGTTATGGCAGCCTGATTTAGTTGCTGTTCATTCCGTTCACAGCACTTGGCCAAAATGCATTTTAAATCACCTACGGTGATGGCATTTTGACCTGTATGTCTCGGGATTTTGTCATATATATGACAAAACACCTCGCGGAATATTGACTTATGAACACTGATTTGACTTTTAAGAGCATACATGGGATAATAAAAAGAACTATAGAAAATAAAAAATGAAATAGAACGGTCTTCAGACCGGAGAGGATGGTAAATAATGAAAGCAAAACATATAATGCTCGTACTTGGCATGACAATGATACTTACCTTTACAGGATGTGGTTCTTCAAAACCGGTTGTTGAAGTGACACCGACTCCGGCAGCAACACCGACACCGACAGAAGTTCCGGTAACAGTAACACCGGTACCGACATCCACACCGGCTCCGAAAGTGATTGGAGTTAAAACTTCTCAGGCGAAATATATTTATATGACCAATAAGCTGGAGGATGATATCAGAGAAATCTATCTGATGACTTCAGATGGGGATGACTGGGGCAAGAACCTGATTCCGGCAGAAGCTTCTGTAAAAGCATCTGAACAGGTACAGATGTTCTATACTCCGGATGACACAGCTGTTTCTTCAGATAGTACAGATGAATCAACAGATACAACAACTATAACTGTATATGATATGAAGATCGTTACTGCAAAAGGAGATGTTTACCAGATTTACAGCATTGATCTCGGTGATATGGAAAAAGCATCTCTTGCTTATGATGAAGAAAGCTCCACAGCATATCTTACATACACAAGTCTTGCAGACAAGTCTGAAAAAGATACAAAGGGCAACTCACAGCAGACAGCATCCTCTGATGAATCCGATGACAGTGATACAGAAACTTACAGTAGTGATGACAGCAGCGATGACAGTAGTTATGACAGTGGCTCTTCGGACAGTAGTAGCTATGACAACAGCAGTGACGACAGCAGTGATGACAGTAGTTATGACAGTAGTTCTTCGGATAACAGTGGTTATGATGATGGCAGCAGCTATGATGACAGTGACGACTATGATGACGGAAGCGATGATTATGTTGATGAGGGAAATGATTCAGATTCCTATGACAGTGGCAGTGATGACTGGAACTACTAAAATATTTTGAGGTTCTATAAAAAATTTCTATTGCAAATTGCAGCTGTTAAATTGATTTGAATTTTTATTACAGTTAAAATATTAGCATGAATATTGAACAACATTTGAGAGAAAAGAAGGGAGATATATTCATGAAGAAAAAAATATTAACTGTAATGCTGGCTGGCGTTATGGCAGCAGGAATGAGTGCAGGAAGTGTACAGGCTGCAACAACAGAGGATGCAAGTGGTGATCTGTATGTATTTATTGCAGCAAGCCTTGCAAATGCAATGGATGAGATCCAGAAAGATTTTAATGAAGAGTATCCGGATGTTAATATCCTTTTCAATGCAGACAGTTCAGGTACATTACAGACACAGATCGAAGAAGGTTCCAGATGTGATATCTTCTTTTCAGCAGCAACCAAACAGATGGATGCGCTGGTAGATGAGGAACTGGCCAAGAAAGACTCTGTGGTAGATCTCCTGGAGAACAAAGTTGTTCTGATCAAACCAAAGGATGGCGAAACAAAAGTCACAGGTTTCGAAAATATCACAGATGCGAAGAACATTGCACTTGCGGGCGAGGATGTACCGGTTGGACAGTATTCCCGTGAAATCTTCAAAAACCTTGGCATCGAAGACGATGTTAACAAGATGGAGATCAATGAAGGCAAGAATGTAACAGATGTGCTTGCATCTGTCAGCGAGGGAAGTAACGAAATCGGTATCGTTTATGCAACAGATGCTACATCCGTTGCAGACAAAGTAGATGTTATCGCAGAAGCTCCGGAAGGTTCTCTGGAAACACCGGTTCTTTATCCGGTGGGACTTACTGTAGACGCAGAGGCATCTGACGAAGAAGCAGCTGCTGCAGATGCATTTCTTGAGTACCTGCAGACGGATGATGCCATGAAAGTATTTGAAGAGTATGGGTTTGCCGCATATAAAGCAGATGATAAGAAAGAAGAAACTGCAGAAGATGCAAAGGAAGACAAAACCGAAGAAACAGATACTGCAGAAGAAGCTAAATAATTATCGATTACATATAAAAGGGGCGGCATATATGTCAGCCCCTTTTTGTACATACAAAAGGAAAGAAAAGAATGGAATTTTTACAGGAAATAAACTGGAGTCCATTGTGGATTTCTTTAAAGACCGGAGCAGTGGCTACGACAATTGCCTTTTTTCTGGGAATTTTCTGTGCACGTAAGATTATGAAGATGAAGCCGGTATCGAGAGCAATATGGGATGGAATCCTGACTATGCCACTGGTGCTTCCGCCGACAGTTGCTGGTTTCTTTTTGCTGTTGATCTTCAGTCTCAGGAGACCTTTCGGAAAATTTCTCATGGAGAATTTTGATTTTAAAGTGGTACAGACATGGAAAGGCTGTGTGATCGCTGCTGCAGTGATTGCATTTCCACTGATGTACCGAAATGCAAGGGCTGCTTTTGAACAGGTGGATGTGAATCTGATCTATGCAGGACAGACACTGGGAATGAGTGATCGCAGAATTTTCTGGAAAGTGATCGTTCCGGCGGCTGCGCCGGGAATTGCATCTGGAACTGTTCTGGCATTTGCAAGAGCAATTGGTGAGTATGGAGCGACTTCCATGCTTGCAGGAAACATTCTTGGTAAGACTCGTACAGTGTCCGTTGCAATTGCAGCAGAAACTTCGGCTGGAAATTATGATATAGCCGGGTTCTGGGTTGTGGTAATCGTAGTGATCTCGTTTGTGATCGTGGCACTGATCAATATTGTCTCAGGGCGGGGCATGAAGAGTAGAAGGTGGATCTGATGGCAATACAGATAAATATAGAAAAGAATTTTAAAGGCTTTGCTCTCAAGTCAGTGTTTGAGAGCAATACATCAGCAACTGGAATCCTCGGTGCATCTGGAAGTGGAAAGAGTATGACACTTCGTTGTATCGCAGGAATTGAGACGCCGGACAGAGGCAAAATCGTAATCAATGGAAGAACAGTTTTTGACTCAGAAAAGAAAATCAATCTGAAGCCGCAGGAGCGTCGGATTGGGTACCTGTTTCAGAATTATGCATTGTTTCCGACAATGACAGTAAAAGATAATATTCTGTGCGGTTATCGTGGTGGGAAGGGACAAAGAGAAGAAAAAGCCAGAGATTTTATGAAAAGATATCAGTTGGAGGTACTGGAAAACCGTTATCCATCACAACTTTCCGGTGGACAGCAGCAGAGAGTTGCTCTGGCAAGAATGATGATCGGTGAGCCGGAAGCGATCCTTCTGGATGAACCTTTTTCTGCACTGGATGGATATTTGAAGGATGTACTGCAAAAAGATATGCAGGAATTTCTAAAACAGTATCAGGGAGATATGCTGATGGTCACACATAGTCGAGATGAGGCCTTCAGATTTTGCAATGAGCTGATGCTTCTAAAAGATGGCAAGACACTGATATTTGGTGATACAAGAAAATTATTTGAACAGCCACAGCTTCTGGAAGCAGCAAGACTGACCGGCTGCAAAAACAGTTCGAGAATTGAACGTATGGGAGAATATCAGGTATTTGCTCTGGACTGGGGAATATCTCTTCGTACAGAGCAGAAGGTGGAACTAGATATGACACATATCGCAATCCGCGGTCACTGGATTCGTCCGTCAGAGAAGGCGGGAGAAAACTGTCTGGTATTTGAAGCGGCAGAGTATGTGGAGACAACCTTTGAACATCAGTATCTGGTGAAAAGTCCGGGAATGGAAGACGGGGCAGTTCTCTGGTGGATGCGCCCGAAAAAAAGTTTTACGGACGAGCATGATAAGAACCTGCCGAAATATCTCTATCTTCCACCTGAACACCTGATGCTCCTGAAATAAAAACGACTCCCCCTCAGGTTCTGTTCTGATATCGCAGATACCGGGACACAAGCATGGCAAGCTTAAAGGTCATAGCATCTTCGAAGGTACGGAGATCAAGTCCAAACCGTTTCTGTATCTTTTCAAAACGATACACAAGCGTATTCCTATGCACATACAACTGTCTGGATGTCTCCGACAGATTCAGATTATTCTCAAAGAAAGTACGGATGATCGCCAGTGTCTCTCCGTCGATGGAATCCAGTGATTCATCTCCGAAAATTTCCTGGATGAACATTTCACAGATGGAAACCGGAAGCTGGTATAGCAGTCGTCCAATACCGAGAGTGCGATATCCGAAGACATTGCGTTCGGCATAGAAAATTTTACCAATTTCAAGAGCGGTGCGGGCTTCTTTGTATGCATTGGAAAGATCTTTCAGGTCATTTGCCGTGTTGCTGTAAGCAACCCAGGCCTGTGTCATGGCTTCTGTGCCCAGCATATCTACAAGCATATGTGCAATATTTTCCAGATCGTCATATGTTTCTGCAGCTGTCAGTTCACGGACGACGATAATGCCACGATTATCGATAGAAGTGATGAAATCATGCGTGCGTGCAGAAAATATATTTTTGATGGTAGCCAAGGCGTGTTCATCCTTGGACTGACGGGTTTCAACGAGAAAGACAGCTCTCCTTGCACTGGAAGAAATATGAAGTTTGCGTGCCCGGTTAAAGGCTTCTACATCTGTATAATCTCCAAGGAGCAGTTTCTGCATAAAGGCATTTTTGTCATTTTTTTCGGCATAACTTTCCAGGATACTCTCAATCTGGCAGACAGCCAGTTCGCCAATCGTGGAAACAGAATCTTCGCTTCCCCACACAATGAGAAGAAGCTGTTCATTTTTTTCTGTTATTTTGTAGAGACAGCAGGTGGCATTTGACAGACAAAGAGCAGTGCTGTTTCGGAATTCTTCCAGTTTGGATTCTGCTGGAAGGCGGCGGTCACAGGTGGTGACCAAAATGGAATTATCTTCCTGAAGAAGACAGAAATCGAAATGACTGATGCGTTTCCAGTCATCCATATATTTTTGTAGTGTTCTCTGTACTGACATTGAACCATCCTTTCTGAAAATAGTTTTCTGAAAAAAAGACCCGGGGTAAATTGCCCCGGGTCTGATATTCTGATTGAATCTTAGTTTGTGATAACCAGTTCTGTATCTTTGTCAAAGAAATGAGTTTTTTCCATATTGAAATCGAATTTAACCGGATCACCTGTTTTTGCTTTTGTGCCTGGATCAACACGAGCTGTGATCTGAGTTCCGTTTACATCGAAGTACAGGAATACTTCTGCACCAAGAAGCTCGTATACTTTAACAGTAGAAGACATGGAACCGTCAGCTCTGTCTGCAACATCTTCCGGACGGATACCCATAACAACTGTTTTTCCAACATAGCCGCCATCTTTAAGAGCTTTTGCTTTGGCAGCCGGGATAACAAGTTCGTCTTTGCCGATTACTGCAACAAGATCGGAACCTTTTTCTTTGATTTCTGCATCCAGGAAGTTCATCTGCGGGGATCCCATGAATCCAGCTACGAACAGGTTGCCTGGTTTCTGGTACAGGTTCTGAGGAGTATCTACCTGCTGAACAACGCCGTCTTTCATAACAACGATTCTGGTACCAAGAGTCATAGCCTCTGTCTGGTCATGTGTTACATAGATGATTGTTGCACCCAGTCTCTGATGAATCTTGGAAATCTCGATACGCATCTGTACACGAAGTTTTGCATCCAGGTTGGAGAGTGGCTCATCCATAAGGAATACCTTAGGATTACGAACGATAGCACGTCCCATAGCAACACGCTGTCTCTGTCCACCGGAAAGAGCTTTCGGTTTACGATCAAGAAGTTTCTCAAGGTCAAGGATTCTTGCAGCTTCACGAACTGCTTTATCAATCTGATCTTTCGGAACTTTACGAAGCTTCAGTCCGAATGCCATGTTATCATATACGGTCATATGAGGATACAGAGCGTAGTTCTGGAATACCATTGCGATATCACGGTCTTTTGGCTCTACATCGTTCATAACTTTGTCACCAATCTTTAAGGTACCGCTGGTGATTTCTTCCAGTCCGGCTACCATACGAAGTGTAGTAGATTTACCACATCCGGAAGGTCCTACGAAGATGATGAATTCTTTGTCTTCAATCTCAAGGTTAAAATCTTTAACGGCTTCAAAACCGTTAGGATATGTTTTATTAATGTGCTGTAAAGATAAACTTGCCATTATTTTTCCCTCCAAAATATTATGTAAGTTTTGCTCGTGTTTTGAACTGTTATCAGTATACTGAATTTGTGTCGGAGAATAAAGAGAAGAATCCTACAAATATTTCAGGGGTTTCTTGACAGATTGACGAAAAGCCCGGGAAGCTTGGTCAAACTGTCAAATACGGCGCTCGTTTATGAACATACCCTGCAGAGGTTTTGCGTTAAACTGATACTGGAACCATTTACATTTACACAGGAACAGGTAGTAAATATTGAGTCCACAATCATGAAGCGTTTCGTAGTTGCCCTGTCCTTTGGCAATGATCAGATCAGCAGATTCAAGTGCCTCACGGGCTTCGCTGCTGATATGGGGAAGCCAGGTGCCGCCGACTTCGCTTCCATTTCCGATTACTGTGGTCAGTTCGGCAAGGCCTATATCCTGTGCATCTTCCATTGTCGCATCATTGATAACAGGAAAACCTCTGACGATTACGGTGATATCGAGTTCCGGACAGAGTTCTTTAAGAAGTATGATAACCAGTTTGTCAAGAACGATTTCTCCGCAGTTATCAGTCAGATAGACAAGGCGGGAGGCTGCGCTTAAGTCCTTTCGAAAATGCAGGTATTCCTGTGCATTAAGAGGTTCTTTGTTGTCTTCTTTGAGAAGAGACAAAACTGTATCGGAATTTACATTTGACAGAGCTGCAAAATCAATATAGTTGCCAATACGGGCATAAAGAAGTGCAGTTTCCAGCGGATCTTCAGAATTCCGGATGGTCTCTTCAAGAGAAGCTTCCATATCCAGCATAAGCTGATTGTATTTTTTTTTTGACAGAAGTATAGTCTTCCATAGGCTGTTCCCAGAAATCACGGAACATTTTTTTTAATTCGACAGAAACGCTGGGGGCACAGTCTTCTTCTGCAATATTTGCCATACGGTCCATGACTTTCTTCATATATTCTACCTTTTTGTCCATGTCCTGAAAGGAACGGATATTCTGTTCCTGTTTGCTGACAGCACAGCACATACAGAATGGATTGAATTTCATGCTGTTACCTCCTAAAATTATGATTTGATACAGGTAGTTTCTATTATAAAGCTTTTGTCGAAACATGGCAAGATTGACGGAGAATGACAGATATGTTTAACCTGAATGAGGCGATGGTACAGGGCACTTATGCGAATGTGCGTCATCATATAGAGGTATTCACCTGCGAGATGGCACTGGATGATATAGATCAATAGAGGCAACGGTTTACCAGGGATATTACGAGAAGATTAGGCATTGATTTTCTGCAATATCGCTTCCAGTAAATCTCCCTGGAGATAAAAGGTCGTCTCAAAATGAAGATACGATAAGGATACCTTATCCCACAACAATAAGATTTTTGCAGGGAATTCCTCATCAGCGTCCCAGAACTGGAACAGCACAGAGAAATCTCCCATAACAGGCATTTCAAAAGTCAGATCAGCCCCGGCCAGGCGTTTCTGTAATTCCCCTCCTAGACAGAGACAAGCCTGGCTGACGACATTTACTTTGCCGGAGAATGCTGCTTCATATTTAGGGGTAAACACATCTCCGGACGGGCTGCTTCCGGTGGGAATAAATCTGGTTACAGGCTGCCATTGTCCTGTAAGCGGAGGAAGCGGTTTATCTTCTGAGTAGCAGAGCAGGTCGTAGATCGTCATAACAATTGAATATTCTTTGCAGATTTTCCAGATGCTTTTGGCCATATATTCGATGGAACCATCTGAGCGGCTGATCCGATATTCTGTTCCGATATAATTCAGGTACAGGTATGCGTGGTCATTTTTTAATTTATATTTCTTTATCAGCATATCCTGATCATATCTCAAAAACAAATCTCTTCCGATATATATCTGTTTTTCGTAATTGTCTGTAAGATTTTTTCCATATAAGTGCCCCTTTGTCTGAGTAATATTATTTTCGAAATTCTTCTGATAGATGGTGAGCTGTGATTCTTTCAGAAAATTATAACAAATTATGAATGCCTTCACAATCTTCTATTTTCTGCATACTCTAACAGAAGAAGTCTGTAAAGGAGAATCTGCATGAAAAATAAAAAATGGATCTCACTGGCGGCAGCAGTTGTTCTGGCGGTGACTGCACTGCCAATGGGAGTATTTGCTGCGAAGAAAGACAGCACGGAAGAGAAGCTTACAAAGGTTACACTGAATGAAGTGGCACATTCAATCTTTTATGCACCACAGTATGTGGCAATCGAAGAGGGATATTTTAAAGATGAGGGGCTGGATCTGACACTTGTGACCGGTTTTGGAGCGGATAAGACAATGACTGCCGTAATATCCGGTGAGGCAGATATCGGATTTATGGGAGCGGAAGCATCTGTCTATGCCTATCAGGAGGGGGCTACGGATGCTGTTGTAAACTTTGCCCAGCTGACTCAGCGAGCCGGGAATTTTCTTGTAGCAAGAGAAGAAATGCCGGATTTTAAATGGGAAGATCTGAAAGATAAGAAAGTTCTTGGCGGGCGTAAAGGTGGCGTACATACATCAATGTAAATTATGAGACGATTGTGATTTTGTGTAATTGGGTGGATGGGTTGAATAGTACATCTCTTAAATAAAATATCTCTTTTGATTATGAGGATATTGATTTATAATGAATATATCTTTACACTTAGGAGGAAACCATTTTATGGCAAAAATAATTGCATTATTTAATAACAAAGGTGGGGTCAGTAAAACCACTACTACGTTTCATTTGGGCTGGAAATTAGCCGAATTGGGATACAAAACATTGATGATAGATACTGATCCCCAATGTAACCTTACAGGATTATGCTTAAATGCCGATAAGGAAAATAAGTTAACACAGTTTTATGAAGCAAATAATTATAATATAAAATCAGCACTATCACCGGTTCTCAATAATGAAATGAGGCCGCTTGAAGCGACAACTTGTTATGAATTTGAGCACAACGAAAATCTATTTTTACTTCCTGGACATATAGAGTTTTCTGAATATGACGCAACATACAATATTGCTGAAAATATGACAGGATCTTTAGTTGTGTTGCAAAATGTTCCTGGTGCATTAAGAC
>ENA-OQDC01000235-OQDC01000235.1-human-gut-metagenome-genome-assembly--contig:-NODE-235-length-42253-cov-16.014457_pt1 | contig 42253 bp, 32 predicted proteins | sample MGYA00242770_ERZ504601 | MGnify/ENA primary metagenome ERZ504601 (study PRJEB26092, sample SAMD00036305) | human gut metagenome | host: Homo sapiens | study: EMG produced TPA metagenomics assembly of...
CTCATAGAGCCGGAAAACCGTCCTACTGATGGTCAGAAAACCGACCTTATGATGGTCGGAAAACCGTCCCCTAACCAAACTACTATAAACAACCTTACAGAGAGCCAAACAAAGGGAGTGAGTGGGGAGCCGCCCGCGCCCTATGGCCGATATGGAAATATTTTTCTGTCGCAGACCGAATACGACGAGTTGCAGGCAGAGTACCCCGACAGGTTGGAACGGTTCATCGAGGAAATGAGCCGCTACCTTGCCGCCAGCGGGAAAAGCTACCAGAACTATGCCGCCGCCCTGCGGATATGGGCGGGGAACGACAAAAAGGAAGCCCCGAAAAAGGGCATACCAGACTACTCATGCAAGGAGGGCGAGAGTTTATGAAGAACGAAATCAACGCTGTTTTGGAGAATATGACGGCCACCACCCCGGAGCCGGAGGACTACACCGGCGAGGACGGTTTACTGTACTGCGGCAAGTGCCGCAAGCCGAAAGAAGCCTATTTTGCGCCGGATAAGGCCGCTGTCTTTGGCCGTGACCGCCACCCGGCAGAGTGCGACTGCCAGAGAGCCGCCCGTGAGGAACGGGAGGCCGCCGAGAAGCGGCGCAGGCACCTTGACACCGTGGAGGAACTGAAACGCCGGGGCTTTACCGACCCCACCATGCGGGACTGGACTTTTGAGAACGACAACGGCAGGAACCCGCAGGCCGGGATTGCCCGCCGGTATGTGGAACACTGGGAGGATATGCGAACCGACAATATCGGCTGCCTGTTCTGGGGCGGCGTGGGAACCGGGAAAAGCTACCTTGCGGGCTGTATCGCAAACGCCCTCATGGAGAAAGAAATCCCCGTCCACATGACGAATTTTGCCCTTATCCTCAACGACCTTGCCGCCAGCTTTGAGAACCGCAACGAGTACATTTCCCGCCTTTGCCGCTATCCGCTGCTTATCCTTGACGACTTCGGCATGGAGCGCGGCACCGAGTACGGGCTGGAACAGGTTTTCAATGTGATTGACAGCCGTTACCGCAGCGGCAAGCCGCTGATCGTCACGACCAACCTCACGCTGGACGACCTGCGGAACCCGGAGGACACCGCCCATTCCCGGATTTATGACCGCCTGCTTTCCATGTGCGTCCCGGTACGCTTTACCGGCGACAACTTCCGGCAGGAAACTGCGCAGCGGAAAATGGAGAGCATGAAGAAACTGATTACCGACTGAAAGGAGTATTGCCTATGACAGATAACAAGCAGCACGACACCCGCACCGCCCGCCGCCCCGACTGCGTGACGGAAATCCGCATGGGCAATTCCGTCCTTGTCGTGTCCGGCTATTTCAAGAAAGATACCACGACCACCGCCGCCGACAAAATGGCGCGGGTATTGGAAGCGGAAGCCGCTGCTACACAGGAGCCGACTTATCCGGCGTGAACCGGGGCATGGAAAAAGCGGCCACGCCGGGGAGCGTGGCCGCTGGAAATCATTTTTTCGTACAATGCTTTATCTCATGTACAAAGAGCGTCACAGCATATATGCCACAAACCAAAAGAATTATATCTTCATACGCACTAAAAATTACAGATTTTATTCCTGTAAGCCCCCAAATCGCTAATAGTGCAAGAAGCAGCTTGTTTTTCTTTTTGTAACCGGCATATATAGTTATCCCCAAGCTAACGACGGGACAAGGCATTATATGTGTCACCATTTGCGGGAAACGATTTCCCAACAAGAAAGAAACCAGCGGATAGAGCAGATAAAGCACTAACAGCATACATTGCCAACCATTAGGTTTTTCAAGTATATCATTCCTATTATGCCAGCTTTCATACAGAAACAGAAAGCCACAAAGCAGGTACAATGGGAGCGCAAAGTATTTTTGAATAGGTTCCACTCCATGCCACGCAAAAAATGCAATGCCTATAAACAGATGGATAATTCCAAGAGCAAATTTAGCAGCCCACTTTACTTTATGGGAATAAGATAATACCGCAGTTATGACAGCAAACAGGAATAACACAATTTGAACGGCTACTGTCTGCTGATTGTAAATGCCGATAACATTCCAAAAAGTTTGTGCGTCCATGCTACCACCCCCGACTGCGATTTTCTAAACCCAGTATATCACGAAACCGCAAACTTTTCTATGCGTCAATCTGCTTCTCTAAAAATCGTCGTTTTGATAAATCATAAAGAAGCGGATTTAACACTTTTGCCGCTATACAGACCGCCGCCCCATGTGGTATGATAAACATACGGAATAGTGGGGCTGGCTGTCAGAAACGGAGGATTTTATGTTAAGACAAGCCACCCAAAACCTCATTACTGCCCTTTATCCGAGATTGTCCCATGAGGACGAATTGCAAGGCGAGAGCAATTCCATATCGAACCAGAAAAGGATTTTGGAAACCTACGCCAAGCAGAACGGCTTTACCAATCTGCGCTGGTACACCGACGACGGCTTTTCCGGCGCGAACTTCCAGCGCCCCGGTTTTCAAGCTATGCTTGCAGACATTGAAGCCGGGAAAGTGGGTACGGTCATAGTCAAGGACATGAGCCGGTTAGGGCGAAACTACTTGCAGGTGGGATTTTACACGGAAATGCTGTTCCCTCAAAAGGGAGTGCGGTTTATCGCTGTCAACGACAATGTAGACAGCGCAAACGGCGGCATGGACAACGATTTTACCCCTCTGCGAAATCTGTTCAACGAATGGCTGGTGAGAGATACGAGCAAGAAAATCAAAGCAGTAAAACGAGCAAAAGGCATGAGTGGCAAGCCCGTTACCAGCAAGCCGGTATATGGCTACCTCATGGACGAGGACGAGAACTATATCGTTGACGGGGAAACCGCGCCGGTTGTCCAGCAGATATACCAGCTTTGCCTTGCCGGGAATGGCCCGACCAAGATTGCCCGTATGCTTACGGAGCAGCAAATCCCCACGCCGGGGACGCTGGAATACCGCAGGACGGGCAGCACACGCCGCTACCACCCCGGCTATGAGTGCAAGTGGGCGACGAACACCGTCGTTCATATCCTCGAAAACCGGGAGTACACCGGCTGTCTGGTAAACTTCAAGACGGAGAAGCCCTCTTACAAGGTCAAGCACAGTGTAGAGAACCCCGTGGAGAAGCAGGCCATTTTCCCCGACCACCATGAGCCGATTATCGACACGGAAACATGGGAGCGCGTGCAGGAGTTACGCAAGCAGCGCAAACGCCCGAACCGCTATGATGAAGTGGGGCTGTTCTCCGGTATGCTGTTCTGCGCCGACTGCGGCCATGTGATGTACCAGCAGCGGTATCAGAACAAAACCCGCAAGCAGGACTGTTACATCTGCGGCAGCTACAAGAAGCGCACCCGCGACTGTACGGCACACTTTATCCGCACAGACCTGTTGACCGCTGGCGTCCTCTCCAATCTCCGGCAGGTGACGGAATACGCCGCCAAGCATGAGAGCCGCTTTGTGAAGCTGCTTATCCAGCAGAACGAGATCGGCGGCAAGAGAAAGACCGCCGCAGCCACCAAGCAGCTTGAACAGGCGCAGGAGCGAATTGCCGAAGTGAGCCGCATTATCAAGCGGCTGTATGAGGACAATGTGAACGGCAAAATCAGCGACGAGCGTTTCATGGAACTGTCGGCAGACTATGAGCAGGAGCAACGGGAACTGAAAGACCGCGCCGCCGCTTTGCAGGCCGAACTGGACAAGTCGCAGGCCGCCACCGTCAACGCGGAAAAGTTTATGGGTATCGTCCGAAAGCACCTTGCCTTTGAGGAATTGACCCCCACCCTCTTGCGGGAAATGATTGAGAAAATCGTTGTGCATGAGTGCAGCTATGACGAGAACGGCACCCGCAGGCAGGACATTGAGATTTATTACAGCTTTGTCGGCAAGATTGACTTGCCCGAAGCCTAACGCCCGACCTATCCGACACAATGGCCAAGTGCCGGATAGGAACGGCAAAATTTTTTACACTTCTATTACTTCTTTATCGCACATAAGCAAAGTCCCAGGGCATGAAGCAGCTCATGGCTGGCGGCGGTGTTGCCCTCATCGGCACCACCCTTGTACCTCTGCTCTCCGGACTGTTCGGTTAATCACAAAACAAGGAGGTAATCGCCTTTGGACAGCATACTCCAACAGATCACAGACTGGCTGAAAGAAATGCTCGTTTCAGCTATTATGGGAAATCTGTCGGGGATGTTTGAGTCCGTCAACAACCAGGTTGGCGAGATAGCAACCTCCGTTGGCATGACCCCGGCGAATTTTTCGCCGGGTGTCTTTGCCATGGTACGAAACATCTCCGAGTCAGTGATTATCCCAATCGCAGGCTTGATTCTGACCTTCATTGCCTGTTATGAGCTAATTCAGATGATTATTGACCACAACAATCTGGCAAATTTTGAAACCTGGATCTTCTTCAAATGGGTGTTCAAGACTTTTGTTGCGGTCATGTTAATCACAAACACATTCAATATCACGATGGCTGTGTTTGATGTGACACAGCACGTTATAAACGCAAGCGCCGGTATCATATCCGGAAATACTGCCATAGATGCTTCGGCATTGGAAACAATGGAAGAAACGCTGATGGCAATGGATTTGGGTCCTTTGCTCGGCTTGTTCCTGCAATCCTTTATCGTGCAGGTCACGATGTCCGCTTTGGCAATCATCATCTTTGTGATCGTCTACGGTCGAATGATTGAAATTTATCTGATGGTCAGCCTTGCCCCGATTCCGCTTTCCACTTTTGGAAACAGAGAACAGAGCAATATCGGACAGAATTATCTGCGTTCGCTGTTTGCAATCGGATTCCAGGGATTCCTGATTATGATCTGCGTGGGCATTTATGCGGTGCTGATTCAGTCTATCGCATTCAGTGATGACATCATCGGTTCTATCTGGGGTGTTATGGGCTACACCGTCCTTTTGTGCTTCACCCTGTTTAAGACTGGTTCGCTTGCGAAGGGTGTATTCAGCGCTCACTAAGGGAAGGAGGAAATTGTTTGGCAGCGTATATTCCCGTACCTCGTGACCTGACGAGGGTAAAAACAAAAGTGTTCTTCAATCTGACGAAACGGCAGTTACTTTGCTTTGGTGCGGCGGCGCTCATCGGAGTGCCGATTTTCTTTCTGGTCAAAGCAACCGGAAATGTGAGCCTTGCAGCACTGTCCATGATGATCGTCATGTTACCGTTGTTCTTTCTGGCAATGTATGAAAAGGATAGTCAGCCGTTGGAAGTGGTTGTAGAACACTTCATTCAGACCAAATTCGTTCGTCCCAAGGTTCGCCCTTATCAGACGGACAACTATTATGACGCTTTGATGCGTCAGTACAAACTGGAAAAGGAGGTTGAACGAATTGTTTTTCAAAAAGAAGCCACAGGCAAGAAACATCAAAATGCCTGCAAATCTGAATCGGAAGCAGCAGCGAGAAATTAAAGCTGTTGTGGAACGGGCAAAGAAGGACAACGGTATTCCGCAGACTGCACAGCAGTCCATTCCCTTTCAGAGAATGTTCCCGGATGGCATCTGCCGTGTCACTGACAGTTATTACACCAAGACCATTCAGTTTCAGGACATCAACTATCAGCTGGCACAGCAGGAAGATAAGACTGCCATCTTCGATGAGTGGTGCAGTTTCCTGAATTTCTTTGACAGCTCCATTCACTTTGAGCTTTCCTTTATGAACCTGAGTACCGATGCTGAAAGCTTTGAAAAGAGTATCCGTATCCCGTTCAAGAAGGACAGCTTCAATCCCGTCCGTGCCGAGTATAGCCAGATGCTGAAAAAGCAGTTGGCGCAGGGCAACAACGGCTTGACCAAAACCAAGTACCTGACATTCGGCATTGAAGCCGAATCCATGCGGCAGGCAAAGCCGAGACTCAACCATATCGAAAACGATCTGCTCAATAACTTTCGGCGTTTGGGTGTCATTGCCACTACCATGAACGGCAAAGAGCGGCTGCATCTGATGCACTCTATGTTCCACATGGGTGATAATGATAAGTTCTTCTTCGATTGGAAGTATCTTGTGGAATCCGGGCTGTCCGTAAAGGACTTCATTGCTCCGACGGCGTTTGCCTTTAAGACCAACCGCACCTTCCAGATGGGCAGTATCTTCGGTTCGATGTCTTATCTGGCAATTACGGCATCAGACCTGTCTGATCGTATGCTGGCGGATTTTCTGGATATGGAATCCACGCAGATCGTGACCATGCACATCCAGTCGGTTGACCAGACTGCGGCGATTAAGACCATCAAGAGAATCATCACCGAGCTTGACCGTTCCAAAATCGAGGAACAGAAAAAGGCTGTGCGTTCTGGCTATGACATGGACATTATCCCATCTGACCTTGCTACCTATGGTAAAGATGCGAAGTCACTTCTGAAAGAATTGCAGAGCCAGAATGAGCGAATGTTCATGGTGACATTTCTGGTGCTGAACACCGGGCGCACCGAGCAGGAACTGGAGAACAATGTGTTCCAGGCACAGAGCATCGCCCAGAAGCATAACTGCAATCTGCGTCGTTTGGATTTTCAGCAGGAATCCGGACTGATGAGCAGCCTGCCTTTGGCACAAAACCTGATTGAGATTCGTCGTGGCCTGACTACCAGTTCCACGGCTATTTTTGTGCCTTTCACCACGCAGGAGCTGTTCCAGAATGGTGGAGAAACGCTCTATTACGGGCTGAATGCTCTGTCGAACAACCTTATCATGGTGGACAGAAAGAAGCTCAAGAACCCCAACGGACTGATTCTGGGTACTCCCGGTTCCGGTAAATCCTTTTCCGCAAAGCGTGAAATCACCAATGCGTTCCTGGTTACGGATGACGATATTATCATCTGCGACCCCGAAGCGGAATATGCGGCTCTGGTTCACAAGTTCAATGGTCAGGTGGTAAAAATCAGCTCCTCCAGTACCAACTATATCAACCCTATGGACATCAACCTGAACTACTCTGAGGATGACAACCCGGTAGCACTGAAAGCTGATTTTATCCTGTCCCTCTGTGAGTTGATTATGGGCAGTAAGGATGGCTTGCAGCCTATCGAAAAGACGGTTATCGACCGTTGTGTGCATCAGATTTACCAGAGATATTTCGACAATCCTGCCCCTGAGAATATGCCGATCCTTGAGGATTTGTATGATGCCCTTCTGAAACAGGACGAAAAGGAAGCCCACCATGTAGCGACCGCCTTGGAAATCTATGTTAAGGGTTCTCTGAAACTGTTTAACAACAGAACCAATGTGGATATTCAGAATCGTCTGGTGTGCTTCGACATTAAGGAGCTGGGCAATCAGCTGAAAAAAATCGGTATGCTGATCGTTCAGGATCAGGTCTGGGGGCGTGTAACTGCCAACCGTTCTGCCGGTAAATCGACCAGATATTATATTGACGAGTTCCATCTGCTTCTGAAGGAAGAACAGACGGCAACCTATTCCGTAGAAATCTGGAAGCGATTCCGTAAATGGGGCGGCTTGCCGACCGGTATTACTCAGAATGTCAAAGACCTGCTTCGTTCCCCGGAGATTGCCAACATCCTCGAAAACTCTGATTTCATCTATATGCTGAATCAGGCAAGCGATGACCGAAGTATTCTGGCACAGCGGTTGAACATTTCGCCGCATCAGCTGTCCTATGTAACCAACTCCGGTGAGGGCGAAGGACTTCTGTTCTATGGCAATGTGATTCTGCCGTTCATTGACCGATTCCCGACAGATCTGGAACTGTATCGCATTATGACCACGAAGTTAAACGAGGTGGCACAGGAAAAGGAGGCGTAATGTATGGCGAAAAGACCTACACGACTCCGTTTTACCGAAGATGACCTTGCAGATTCTCATGTGAAGAAAGCTGCCGACCGTGCAGATAAGGCGGTTGATAGGGCTGAAAAAGCGGCAGACAAATTGGCTTCTAAAAAGGCAAAGCCGAAGCTAAAGCTGGAAACAGATGCAGCCGGTTCCCGTAAAGCAAAGCTCCGTTTTGAAAAAGCGGAGTTTACGGAAATCGAGCGCCCATCTGTGGCAAAGCACATGGCAAGCCGTGGTGCCGCAGTCACGCTCACATCCAAAGCACATCGGGCGGTGTCAGAATATGAGGATGATAATATCGGCGTTCAGGCTGTGCAGGAAACGACCAAGGCTGTTGAATCCACTGTCTATACCGTCGATCATGCCGTTTACAGTCACAAGCTGAAAGCCTACGACAAGGCGGAAAAGCTGGTTGAGAAGTCAGATAAAGCAAATGTAAATGCCCTGTATGAGAAGTTCAAAAAGGACAACCCCGATGCCGGTTCCAATCCCTTTTCCCGTTGGCAACAGAAAAGGGCAATCAAGAAAGAATATGCTGCCGCCAAAGCCGGTAAGAATACCGCTTCGACAACGGCTTCTGCATCTAAGGGTGCAGGCAAGGCAACGGGCAAAGCAGCTCAGGGAGCCAAGAACATCACAGAAAGAGTAACGGAGTTCTGCACCACACACTCTAAAACGATTCTGTTTGTTTTGATTGCCGGACTGCTTTTTATGATACTCTCAGGGATGTTCTCGTCTTGTTCGGCTATGTTCCAAGGCGGCACACAGATCATTCTGGGAACTTCTTTTACTGCAAAAGAGGAAGATATTATTGGTGCGGACAATGATTACAAGGCTTTGGAAGCTGCGCTCCGCAATAAAATCAATAATATCGAGCGTACTCATAGCGGATATGACGAGTACCGGTATGACCTTGATGAAATCAACCACAATCCTTATGAGCTGGCGGCGTATTTGACGGTGAAGTTTGAGGATTACACCAGAGATGAGGTGCAGGCTACCCTGCAATGGCTATTTGAGCAACAATATGAGCTGACCCTGACGGAAGTAGTAGAGATTCGTACACGAACAACATCTTCTACTGATCCCGAAACGGGAGAGACAACAACAGAGGAAGAAGATTACGAATATTATATTCTGAATGTGAAGCTCAGAAATAAGGGCTTGAACAGTGTGATTTCAAATTCCGGCTTGTCGGAAGATGATATGGAGCGATATAGAATTTTGCTTCAGACAAGGGGCAACAGACCGGATATTTTCGGAAATGACATTTACGCCACCCCTGGCGGCGAGTACACCGATTATGATATTCCGGGCGAAGCGCTGACAGACACAAGATTTGCCAATATGATTCGGGAAGCTGAAAAATATCTGGGATACCCGTATGGTGCAACTTGTTCCCAACTGAAAAGGTTGGGCACTTGTCCAATGATTGGAGGTGAAAAGAAAGACAGGTGAACTGGTAATTCGATTGGTGGAATGATGGGGTAACGCCCTGAAACGCCAGCCTAATACTCCGACTGGCTTAAAGCGGAAACGCTATGGGTCAGAAGCTCGGTGAAGTCGGCTGAGAGTGACCGTAAGAATTGCTGGATAACAACCAGCCACACGAAAGCCGCCCAGAGGTGGGCGGTGTCACCTATAGGCCGGGGCTCTATAAAATACCTATGGTTAGAATGTGCGGAAGCACTGACGAAAACCGCGAATGTACAGGTCTAAAGGTAGGCCATATAGAAATGTATGGTGGCGTTAATTCGCCGTCAGTGTGGTTTAGTAAAAATCGTATGTATGAACGACCATGATGTGTTAAAGGCGCATCCAAGCTGACAGGACTAAAGCGGAGACCTAAGGGTATATGCACAGATAGAATTATCGGAACAAGGAAAGGTATCGGGCTTTACCATAGTGGTAAAGCAGGCAGACGAAGAAAATAAGCTGCCGAACCGGTGCTGAAAAGCAGAGGTCGGACTTACGATGAATCCCGCGAAAAAGAAGGATTCGGAGGGATGGCCTCAAGTCATTAGTCATATATGAAACAATCATTCAATCGCAGTAAGGATTCGAGTAGGACAAAAAAGTCACTCAATTCAAAAGAAGGGAGTGATGCCTTATGCCAAAAGAGAAAGCCGAAAAATCATTATGTATGAGCGGACTGCGCCATGCTGAGTATTACGGAATGCAGGAAGTGTTTGACGGTCTGTATGCGAAAAGCAGTAAAAATGAGACTTTCACAAATTTGATGAGCATCATCTTAAAACGTGAAAATATCCTGCTGGCATATAGAAATATCAAGTCAAATGACGGAAGCAAAACTCCGGGAACAGATGGCGTGACATTCGATGACATCGGAAAGCTGATGCCGGATGAGGTTATTGATACAGTCCGTTTCATTACAATCGGCAGTACACATGGGTATCGTCCGAAACCTGTCCGAAGAAAAGAAATACCAAAACCTTACGACCCAACAAAAACCAGGCCGCTGGGAATCCCCTGCGTCTGGGACCGGCTGGTACAACAATGTATCAAGCAGGTCATGGAGCCGATTTGTGAAGCGAAATTCAGCGAAAACAGTTATGGATTCCGTCCAAACAGGTCTGCTGAAAACGCCATCGCAAGAGCGGAGTTCTTAATACAGAATACAAGACTGCACTATGTCGTTGAGTTTGATGTCAAAGGATTCTTTGACAATGTAGACCACAGCAAGCTGATAAAGCAGATATGGTCGCTCGGAATCAGGGACAAAAATCTCCTGTTCGTGCTGAAACGGATTCTTAAAGCACCAATACGGTTAGAAAATGGGGCAATGGAATACCCGACCAAAGGGACACCCCAAGGCGGTATTATCTCCCCGCTTCTGGCGAATATCGTGCTGAATGAATTAGACCAATGGGTTGACAGCCAATGGCAGGATAATCCGGTCACGGCAAAATACAAGACCTCCATAAACGCAAATGGCAGTATCAATAAATCCAATGCCTACAAGTTTATGCGAAGGACAAATCTAAAGGAGATGTATATTGTCCGTTACGCTGATGATTTCAGAATATTTTGCAGGACGAAAGATGAAGCGGAACGGACGATGAAGGCAGTCACACAATGGTTAATGGAACGTCTGCATTTAGAGGTTTCGCCAACAAAAACAAAGATAGTGAATGTAAAACATCGCTATTCAGAGTTCTTAGGGTTCAAGATGAAGGTGTTTCGCAGAGCAGATAAATATGTCATCAAATCTCATGTAGGTGACAAACAGCTTGAACATGCGCGTCAAAAACTGGTCACACAGGCGAAAAATATAATCCACCCAAGAAAGGAAAAACATGAGCGTGGTGAGATTTCGCTGTATAACTCAATCGTCGTGGGGCTGCAAGACTATTACAGAATAGCAACTTGTATCAGTGAAGATTGCAGTTCCCTGGGACGTTCTGTCATGACAGTGCTGACCAATGGATTAAAGGAACGCCAGGGAAGCAGACTTGTGAGAAACGGCCGAAAATTAACGGTCTTTGAATCGCAGAAATATGGAAAGTCTAAATCGCTACGCTATGTGAAAGGGACGGACGAACCAGTATATCCTATCAGCTATATCCGGCATAGCATCCCTCTAAGCCGAAAAAGGGCTATCAACTGCTACACCCCAGCGGGGCGGAAGGGATTGCACGATAATCTGAAAATCAACGTGAATCTGATGCTGGCACTTATGCGACAGCCTATAGGAAACAGGAGCGTTGAATTAGCTGATAACCGGATTTCCCTATTCTCGGCACAATACGGAAAATGTGCTGTTACGGGAATGCCATTTCTGACAACAGATGAAATACACTGCCACCACATCAAGCCGAAAAAATACGGTGGGAATGACAGCTACGAAAATCTGGTGCTGATAAATAAACTGGTACACCGGCTCGTCCATGCAGAAACGGTTGAAACGATTACTTATTACCTTGAAGTCTGCAATCTCAATAAGAAGCAAATGGAAAAGCTGAACGCTCTGCGCCTGAAAGCAGGTTTAGGAGAAATTCGGGGAACACAACCCCTAAAAACGAACAAGGTAGATTGTAATAGATTGTGAGTATGACTAACGATGGAACGCCGTGTGCGGTGAAAGTCGCATGCACGGTGTGAAGTGGGGGAAAATCCGGAGATAACATCAAAGGATTACCTATCACTATTTTGGGGAGGCAGCAGCCCGTCTACCTCCTTTGACTGCTCCGGATTTGTTTCCTATGTAATCAATCACTGCGGAAACGGTTGGAGTGTTGGTCGTTTGACCGCAAACGGTTTGATGGGCGTATGCGACATTATCCCGAAAAGCTCTGCCAAACCGGGAGATTTGATTTTCTTCCAAGGCACTTATGATACCTCCGGTGCATCACACGTTGGTATCTATGTTGGCAATGGTATGATGATCCACTGCGGAAACCCCATTTCCTACGCTTCTATCGAATCGAATTACTGGCAACAGCATTTTTACTGCTTCGGCAGAATCAGAAACTAAAGGAGGGATGGCGATTGAGTGCCAAGTTAGACAGAATAGGTGCAGACCTTGAAAAAGCCCGTAAGAAACGGGCAGAATGGGATGCTAAGGTGAAAGACCTGGAACGCAGATACCGTGAGGAGGAAAATTCCGAAATCCATGAGATGGTTCATGCTGCGAACCTGAATCCCGAACAGCTTTCCGAGCTGCTCCGTATGTTTGCTGCGGATATGGCTCCGAAGCCTGATACGATCAATACTATGAATGAGGAGGAAACGCAGAATGAGATTTAAGAAAATTGGAGCCGCATTGCTGGCGTGTGCAATGTGTTTTGGCGTGTTTTCTACAACGGCATTTGCCTATGTAGATGAAAGCGTAGCGACTGAAGAACCTGCGGTCGAAGAAAAAGTTCCCGAAACAGAGCCGGAGGAGCCGATGCTACCGCTTACTCCCGACGGCAATCTGACTTTGGTTGATGACGCTGGCTCGCCTACGAAAAGCGGAAAGCAGTTCATTACCGCTGTAACCAAAAACGGAAACTACTTCTATATCATCATTGACCGTGATGATAAGGGCGAGGAAACCGTGCATTTTCTGAATCAGGTGGATGAAGCCGACCTGCTCAAGCTGATGGACGAGGAAGAAGTTGCAGAGTTCACCAAGCCGGTTGAGGAAACAAAGCCGGAAGTAGTTGAAACAGTTCCTGAAATTACAGAACCGACACCGGAGGAAAAGCCGAAATCCACAAATATGCTCCCGGCGATTCTTACTCTGATTGTGCTTGCCTGTGGTGGTGGATTCTTCGTATTTAAGAAAGTCCAGGAAAAGAAGAAGGCACAGGAAGCGGCAAAGCCTGACCCAGATGCTGATTATGTGGACGATGACGAGGACTATGGGTACGATCCGGAGTTTGAGGACGACGATGAAGATAGCTCCGTCGATGAAGATGATAATGAACCTGTGTAAACAGGATAGGCTTGATGCCTGGGGCAGCCTTCGGGTTGCCTTTACATAGTTTCCGCTTTCAAAAATAAAAAATTTGCGTTTTTGAAAGTGACATCTTGCATATACTATTAGCAGACAGTATAATAAGTACAGCGAAGCGGTTTCGAGAAATGAAAAAACTTCAATTTTTGAAAGCGGGTGACTATATGAAAACAATCACGAGAGCAAAATATCTCGATAGAATCATTGAACTGAATGGTACTCCTGACATCAAGATCATCACGGGCATTCGTCGATCTGGTAAGTCCAAATTGATGCAGGCGTATATTGCGTATCTGAAAAGCAATTTTGAAAACATCAATATTATCTTCATCGACTTCATGGATTTGGCGTATGAAGAAATCAAGGAATACCATGCCTTACACGCCTATGTGGAAGAACATTATCAGGAAGGAAAAACGAACTACCTGTTTGTAGACGAGGTTCAGATGTGTCCCAAGTTTGAGTTGGCAATCAATAGCCTGTACTCTAAGGGAAAATACGACATCTATGTAACAGGCTCTAATGCTTTCCTGTTGAGTGCAGATCTGGCAACTCTGTTTACCGGACGCTATATTGAAATTCATGTGTTTCCTTTCAGCTTCCAGGAATATTGCCAGTATTATGATGATATTAGTGACAAAGATAAGCTCTTTGATGAGTACGCTATCAAGGGCGGTTTAGCAGGTTCCTATGCTTATAGAACCGAAAAAGACAGAACAAACTATATCAAAGAGGTCTACGAAACGATTGTTACAAGGGATTTGGTACAGAAATATACTCTCCCGGACACTTTGGTTTTACAACGTCTGAGCGAGTTCCTTATGGATAATATCAGCAACCTGACTTCTCCGAATAAGGTCAGTCAGCTACTGACAGCAAATGAGACTCCAACCAATCATGTAACCGTCGGCAAGTACATTAAGTATTTGTGCAATGCTTTTGTATTTTATGATATTAAGAGATATGACATCCGAGGTAAGAAATACCTTGAAAGCTCTGAAAAGTTCTATTTGTGTGACAGCGGTATTCGATATGCAATACTGGGAAGCAGAAATATAGACTATGGCAGAGTATATGAAAACGTTGTTTGTATCGAGCTTCTTCGCCGTGGATATGATGTCTATGTCGGCAAGCTCTATCAAAAGGAAATCGACTTTGTTGCTCAGAGAGGTAGCGAAAAGATTTATATTCAGGTCAGCGACAACATTTCCGGGCAGGAAACATTTGAGAGAGAATGCTCTCCTCTGCTTCAGATTCGAGACGCTTATCCGAAAATGATTATTGCCAGAACCAAACATCCCCAATATAGCTATGAAGGAATCGAAATTCACGATATAGCCGATTGGTTGCTACAAGAATAAGCAAGGTGAAATATCTCCGTCATTCTCTTTTGAAATGATGGAGATATTTTTATTATGACGGAGATTGTAGAACAGAAAATTGTATCAGGTTGCAAAAATCCTTTCCGAACTTTTTACATAGCAGTCATGCACTACGGTGTGTGGCTGCTTATTTTTTTGTGAAAGGAGCAGATGCAAATGAAATTAGTTTTGGCTGAAAAGCCTTCGGTTGCACAGAGTATTGCCAAAGTGTTAGGTGCTGCCAAGCGTGAGGATGGCTACTTAGAGGGAAACGGATATGTGGTCAGCTGGTGTGTAGGGCATTTGGTGGAGCTGGCACAGCCGGAAGTCTATGATGCGAAGTACAGCAAATGGGCTTATGCAGACCTTCCTATCTTCCCGATGGACTGGCAGTATGAGGTTTCTGCCGGTACGAAAAAACAGTTTGGGATTCTGAAAAAGCTCATGGCCAGAGAAGATGTTGCGAGTCTTGTGTGTGCAACAGATGCCGGTCGTGAGGGCGAGCTGATCTTTCGGTTGGTGTACCACAAAGCCGGGTGCAGAAAGCCGTTTGAGCGGCTTTGGATTTCCTCGATGGAAGATGTAGCAATCAAGGAGGGCTTTGAAAATCTCAGGTCTGGAACGGAATATGATGCTTTGTATGAAGCAGCACTGTGTCGAGAACGAGCCGACTGGATTGTTGGTATTAACGCTACTCGACTTTTTTCGACCCTTTACGGGCAGACCCTGAATGTTGGTCGTGTTATGACCCCTACCCTTGCTATGGCTGTTATGCGAGAAGCTGCCATTTCCGCATTCAAGCCTGAACTGTTCTACACAGTTCAGATTGGATTGGATGGTTTTACGGCTGCAAGCGAACGCTTCAAAACCAAGGCAGCAGCCGAAGCTGTCAAACAAAGCTGTTCGGTGGCAATCGTTCAGAAAGCTGAATGTAAGGAGAAAACAGAAAAGCCGCCTGCGCTCTATGACCTGACCAGTTTACAGAGAGAAGCCAACCGTGTGCTTGGCTACACGGCACAGCAGACCTTGGACTACACGCAGAACCTCTATGAAAAGAAACTGGTCACTTATCCCCGTACCGACAGCAGGTTTCTGACGGAAGATATGGCACATAGCCTGACCGACCTCGTAAAGCTGGCTTTCCACACATTCCCCGTGGAGGATGTGGATAACATACCAGTTCATGCAGAGCAGGTTGTGAATAACAAAAAGGTCACAGATCACCATGCCATCATTCCGACCAGAGAATTGCAGAAATGCAATCTGAGCGAACTTCCCAAGGGTGAACTTGCAATTTTGCAACTGATCTCGAATCGGTTGTGCGTAGCTGTTGGCGATCCGCACCGATACGCAGAGACAGTTATTGAGCTGGACTGTGGCGGTACCGTGTTTTCCACCAAAGGCAAAACTGTTGTGCAGGATGGATGGAAAGCTCTGGTTCAGAAAAATGATTCGACAAAATCCGACGAAAACGTGCAGACACTCCCTTCTGTTTCCGTTGGTGACGAAATGACCGTCAGCGGCACGGAAATCAAGGAAGGGAAAACATCTCCCCCTAAACACTTTACCGAGGATACTCTGCTTTCTGCTATGGAAACTGCCGGTGCGGACGAAATGCCTGATGAGGTGGAGCGCAAAGGTTTGGGAACGCCTGCGACCCGTGCCGGTATCATTGAGAAGCTGGTTCGCATCGGTTTTCTGGAGCGTAAGGGTGATAAGAAAACCAAACACCTGATTCCGACCCACAAGGGTACGGCTCTGGTAACAGTCATGCCGGAACAGATTCAGTCCCCATCCATGACGGCGGATTGGGAAGAAAAATTGTTGCTCATTGAGAAAGGCGAATATGCCAGCGAGGACTTTATGGACGAGATCAAAGATGTGATTGCCGGTCTGATTCAGAACTATGAAGTAATCCGTGATTCCGAGGTTATGATGTCGAAAGAAGCCAATTCTATCGGCAAATGCCCGCTCTGCGGCAGTGCTGTAGAGGACAAAGCCAAGGCATTTTTCTGTTCCAACAGAGCTTGCAAATTTGCCCTCTGGAAAAACAATCGCTACTTTGCGAGCATCGGCAAGAGCATGACTTCTGCCACGGCGCAGAAATTGCTTGGTTCCGGCAAGGTAAAGCTCAAGAATTGCAAGTCCGAAAGAACGGGCAACACCTTTGATGCCACCGTCTTTATGGAGGTATCAGATGATGGCAAAACGAAGTTCAGTATGGAATTTGAAAATGGAGGAAAGCGCAAATGACAAATGAGTACAACCCGGATGGTAAGGAAATCCGATTTATCGACAGCCATTATAAGGATTTGTTTCATATCCCCGATGGCAGCTGTGTGCAGATTCACTACCCGGATGAAATGGTTGTGAAGCCCTGCACCTTCATTGACGAGTATCATACGCAGATCGGATACAATGTGTTTCATATCTGCCAGTTTGCAGAAATTATGGAGCGCAACGGCGCAAGCTATATGCCGGAGCCTGAGATTATGGGCGATGAAGCCGCATGGAAGGTCGGAAAGGATAGAATCCTTGCGGTGCAGACCTGCGAAGATGGTTACGACTACACCCTGTTGGATGAAAACTACAACGAGATTGATGGCGGTCAGGTTGATAACCCTGAACTGTCCATGCTCGAAGTCCGCCGGGATATTCTGGAATCCTTCGGGCTGGAGCGCCGGGAACTGCGGGCAATGTTCTATGAGGATGTCATGGAGCAGGCTTTTGAAGTCGGCAGACAGGCGGTGGTGGTCAATGACCCTATCGCTGAGCTTGCTTTTAAGCTCGACCGTTTTGCAGAGAACTTCGACCCCTATGAATATATGGATCAGGTCGATGATGTGCAGGCGCATATCCAAGAAATCAAGGCAGATCTTGCCGCTGGTAATACGGCTCCGTATCGTGAGTTCCTGAATACAGCCATTGAAGAAGCCCGTGAGGAAACTGCGGTTGAGGTTGCCAAAGTGCTGAAAAGTCAGCTGGATAAGCTCGACTCTCCGAAGCGTGAGTCGGTCATGGAAAAACTGGCACAGGCCGCAGAAAAAGCTGCGCCTGCCAGTCCCTCTCCCAAACGCAAAGAGCCTGAACGATAAGGAGGACACGGATATGAAAAACGAAAAATGGGATGATGTTCACGGAAATACCACCCCGGATGACAGAATGGTTGCTTTTCTGGAAAGCCCCACGGATTCCTATGCGATTCTTCAGCTGCGGGAAGATGTAGACGATAATATCCCGCTCATGTTTGCAAATTACAGCTACCTTCAGAAGAAAGAAATGGAGCCTGAGATTGACCGTTACGAGGTGGTCTATCATGGCTCCATTTCTATGTCCGAGGATGTGAATCGGCAGCTGGAAGATTTGTATGTAAAGTTCAATATTGACCACCCGGATGATTTCCGTGGTCACAGTATGTCGGTCAGCGACATCGTAGCCTTAAAGGTAGTCGGTGAGGTATCCTTTCACTATGTAGATTCTGTTGGGTTTCAGAAGCTGGAAAACTTTATGAAGTCCGAAAACTACCTGAAAAACGCAGAGATGGCAATGGAAGATGATTATGGGATGATTGACGGTATCATCAATAACGGAAAAGCGTCCGGATTAGAGGAACGTCCTTCGGTGTTGGAGCAGTTAAAGGAAAAGCCCGTGCCGGATGTTTCCCATAAGCCGCCCAAGAGCCACCCGGAAAGGGAGATTGAATGATGGATTTCACACAGGATGAGCGGAACATGATGATGCTTTACAGCCCTGGCACAAGGTCAGGGCTGTGTGAAGCACTGACACTGATGAAGGAACAGCTTTCGGAGGACGAGTCAGAGCTTTTTGCTTTGGCAGACTCGGTTCTCCGTAAAGTTTCAGCCATGGACGATGCCGCCTTTGAGAAGCTGAACCTTTATCCGGATTGATAGGATTGGAGGGATACAATGAACGCAAAAGAGCGATTTTATTCCGGATTAGCAAAAGAAACGATTGGGAAAATCACCTCGAACACAGATAACTGGACTTCGTTTTTGAGAACGATGTCCCGCAACTATGAGTTCACCTATCCGGAACAGGTGATGATTTATGCTCAGCGCCCCAATGCGACCTTTTGCAAGCCCTATGAGGACTGGAACGCTGAAAATTACCGCAGATATGTAAAGCGTGGCTCTACCGGCATTGCTCTGTTTGTGATGAACAGGGATAAACCGTATCTGCGCTATGTGTTTGATGTGGCGGATACCGGCGTTCGCCGTTCTTCCCCGGAACTGAAACCGTGGGAGGTGACGCCTGAAAACCGCTCCTATGTCATGGAAGCGATGGAGCGTACCTTCGGTGTTGCCGCTGACGGGGTACTGGAAGCACAGCTTGAAGATATTGCATCCGCACTGGCGGCTGAGTATTGGGACGATTACAAAAAGCAGTTCCTCGACATCGTTGCCAACAGCTTCCTTGAGGAGTATGATGAACTCAACATCGAAGTAGCTTTCAAAAATGCGGTGGCAAACAGCGTATCCTATACGATGTATTGCCGGTTCGTGGAAAGTCCCGACAACTACTTCGAGCATGAGGATTTCCAGAAGGTGTTTGATTTTAACACCAGACAGACGGTAAATGCCCTTGGTACTGCGGTGAATGCCATCAGCACAAGGATGTTTCAGGAAATCGAAAAAGCGATTGGAGAACATGAGCAGATTAAAGCTACCGAAAGGAGTACAGATTATGAGCGAGATGACTTACAGACAGGCCGGAGATTATCAGATTCCGAACCTTCAGTTGGAGAACGAGGGAGAGAAACCTCTGGGCAAGTACGGCAGGATGCGTCGAGCATTTTTGGAACAGAACAATCCGATGCTCCTGAACGACATGATTCTGACGGAGAGCCTGTTCCCGCACCTGTGGGAGATCGAGGAAACAGCGAAAGCCAGAGTGGAGTTTCTGATGGAGCAGTACCTGAAGGACAGCCCCGCACCGGACAAGGAAACGCAGCAGATGGCGTGGGTGCAGCACATGAACAGCCTGAAAGCACAGGCGGAGGAAGTCGTGATGACGGAGCTTATCAACAGCTGAGTCTGAACCTTTTCCTCTCCGAAAATGAACAAATCAGTTTTATCGACCGAGCAGAGAGCTTTACGCCCTCTGCTTTTTCTTTTGCCCAGGAAGAAATCGACCACTTCCTTCTGCTTGGTAGCAATACCGATGAAGCCCGAAAAGTCGTAGCGCTGGAATATATGAAGCAGAAGCCGTTGGAAGAAATCGTTCAGACCTTAAAGCAGGTCTATCACGGCGGCTATGGTCTGAAAGAAGATAGCGGGAATATCTGTGCGTGGTATGCCGAGGACGGTATCCACCTTGCCAAAGGTTCCTCTGCCATTGACAGCCCCAGAGCGCAGATCGTTTCTTGGGAAACGGTTGCCGAGCGCATTGGAGAACTGCTTGAAAATGGTCGGTTCGCAACTAATGTGGAACTGGTAGAAGCATCCGGATATGAGCGTCAGAAGTTGGCAGAATCCCTGTGGCATCTTTATCACGATTTGAGTGAAGAAGCCCGTTCCAGCAACTATCTGGCAATTCTTCATCAGGAACCGTTTCGTGGTTTCCCTGACGAAACCGCAGACTTGGCTGAAAAGTTGGATGACCCTCGTTTCCACGCAACCTTGGTACAGCAGTATTCGGAATTTAGAAAAACCCTTGCGGAAAATCCCGATCTGCTTCGTTTTCACTATCACAAGCTGAATCTCATTCAGAAACAGCTGTATGAGTTGAATATGCCTTTGCGTGAGTATCAGACCGATATGATGCAGATGCCCCTTGTCCGCCAGTTCATTACGGATGATGAAGTCAATGCAGACTTGACCCGTGGAAGCGGCTTTTCCGGTGGTAAAGCCCGTATTTATAACTACTGGCAGGAGAATCATTCTGCCAAGGAAAAGATGGACTTCCTGAAGCATGAATACGGAACCGGTGGTCATTCCCATGCCTGCTCTGGTGCAACGCACAGCGGTCAGGATCACGATGCCAAGGGTGTTGCTTACACCAAGAGCGGTTGCGATAAATTGCAGATGTCCTGGGCGCAGGTGGTGCAGAGAATCGACGGTCTGATACGAAAGGGACGCTACCTCAGCCCGGAGGAAGAAGCGGAACGACAGGCTATCGAAGAAGCTAAAACTGATCCGTTGGAAGATGTTTATGACCGTTTCGCAGTGATTGATACCGAGGATGGCGAGTATGCGATCTGGGATAATCAGACCGATGACTACTATGTAGACCCGGAAGGCGTTACGGAATACTTCACGGACGAATGGCTTGCCAATGACTATTTGGAGGAAGTTCGTCAGTCCGTAGCTGCGATGGAGTCGGTTCAGCCAGAAGCGCCTGTGGCAGAGCCTGCCGAAGTTGTGGAAGCATCTGCTTCCGAGGAACCGAAATGGAATTATCAGGTCGGTGACACGGTATATCTGGACGATACAGCTTTCCGTGTGGAGCAGATCACGGACAGAGAAGTTCAGCTGCGTGACCCTACGCTTGCTTATCCCATCTTCCGTGCCGAGAATCGTGAGAATTTCGAGCGTATGCTCTCTCAGGACGAAAGAAACCATGCGGTAAGGGTTGATGCCCAAACCGAAGAAAAGCCCGTTACAGAGGATTTTCTGGGCAAAACCGAACCGAGGGACTACACCCCTGAGTATCAGCTGTTAGACCGTCTGCGTATGGACTGCGAATACTTCCTTGGTGCAGGACAGCACAGCGAAAAGCATCTGTGGGCAGGCAACCGCCATGCACAGATTGCCAAGATGCGTGAGCTGTATGAAATGATTCCCGACAAACCAGAATGGCTGACACCTGAGATGATTAACAGCTACGAGGAGCGCATGGCTCCCCGCTATCTGGTTGCCGCCTACCATCACTTTGAAAACGGCTTCGATGATAAACTGGACTACTACACTCTGGAAGAAGCGGAAAAAGCTGCCCAGGGCTATGTGGACGGAACCATGGAGGATGACGGATTCAAGTACGATGGTGCTGCCGTTTACGATCAGCAGGAGCATAAGTGCATCCGTATCTATGGGGACTACCCTGACGAAAAGGCACACGCACAGGTCAGAGCCAGTGCGGAACCCGAACAGCAGGAACCGGAACACTTCATCGATCATTTTTATGTTGCCGAGGACATTCAGAAGCGGGGTGCGCTGGACATCAAGGAATACAGTTCCTTTGATGATGCCCTGCGAGCCTACTATGCACTTCCTGACACGCAGAGAAAAGCCCTGGGTGCAATGAATACCAGAGATCTGCCGGGTAGTCTGGACTTCGTACAGTGCGTAGATGGAAAGGACACCATCATTCAGGATTATGCCCAGGTGGACGGATGGCAGAATGCCGAAGTCATGGACATTATCGCTCAGCTTGAGCAGTCCATCACCACCAGAGAAATCCCACCTGTTCCTGCGGTGAACTTCCACATCACGGATGACAACATCGGTGAAGGTGGACCGAAGCAGAAATTCGCAAGAAACATCGCAGCCATTGAAACTCTGTTCAAACTGGAAAGCGAGAACAGGAACGCCACTACCGAAGAACAGGAGATTTTGTCGAATTATGTCGGTTGGGGCGGTCTGGCAGATGCCTTTGACCCGGACAAGGGAAATTGGGCGAAGGAGTATCAGACACTGAAAAACCTGCTTTCCGAAGATGAATATGCTGCGGCAAGAGCTTCCACCCTGAACGCACATTACACCAGCCCTACGGTCATTCGCTCCATCTACGATGCGGTCGGACAGATGGGCTTTGAAACAGGAAATATTCTGGAGCCTGCTATGGGTATCGGCAACTTCTTTGGTATGCTCCCTCCTGAAATGCAGAGCAGCCGTTTGTATGGTGTGGAACTGGATTCCATCACCGGCAGAATTGCTCAGAAGCTCTATCCCAACGCAGAAATCAAAGTAGCCGGTTTTGAAACGACAGACCGCCGAGACTTTTACGATCTGGCTGTGGGTAATGTCCCTTTCGGCAACTACAAAGTGTCCGACAAGCCGTATGACAATCTGGGATTCTCCATTCACAACTATTTCTTTGCCAAGGCTTTGGATCAGGTTCGTCCCGGTGGTGTGGTCGCTTTTGTGACAAGCCGTTACACCATGGATTCCAAGAACTCTGACGCAAGGCGATATATGGCGCAGAGGGCGGAACTGCTTGGTGCAATCCGTCTGCCAAACGATGCCTTTAAGAAAAACGCAGGCACGGAAGTCGTGTCCGACATCCTGTTCCTGCAAAAGCGTGACCATCCGATTGACATTGTACCGGAATGGGTAAACCTTGACCGCACCGAAGAAGGACACACCATGAACAGCTACTTTGTCGCTCATCCTGAAATGGTTCTGGGCGATACGGTGGAAGAAAGTACCGCCTACGGCATGGACATTACAGTGCGTCCCATTGAGGGCATGGAACTGTCCGAACTTCTGAAAGAAGCAGTTTCCCACATCCAAGGAACCTATCAGGCTGTGGAGCTTCCCGAAGCTGACAAGGGTAAGGAAATCGAAACCATTCCTGCAACCCCGGATGTAAAGAATTTCTCTTATACCGTGGTGGATGGCAATGTGTACTTCCGTGAAAACTCCCTGATGCGCCGTGTAGACCTGAATGAGAAAGCAAAAGACCGTGTGATGGGCATGGTGGAACTTCGTGGTATCGTCAACGAGCTGATCGAATATCAGCTTGAGGATTACCCGGATGAAATGATTACTCAGAAACAGGCAGAACTGAATGATGCCTACGATGCGTTTGCCGCAAAGAACGGGCTTATCAATAATCGAGCCAATGGTCAGGCATTTGCTGACGATTCCTCCTACTATCTCCTGTGTTCTCTGGAAAATGTGGATGAGGACGGCAATCTGAAAAGCAAGGCGGATATGTTCACCAAGCGAACCATCAAGCCGGAACGCAGAGTGACGAGCGTGGATACGCCGTCCGAAGCTCTGGCAATCTCTATCGGTGAGCGTGGCAAGGTGGATTTGCCGTTTATGGCACAGCTGCTTGGAACACCTGGAGAATACGATGCGATTCAGGCAGAGCTTCGAGGGGTGATCTTCAAAGACCCGATGGCTCCCGATGCTGTGGAAGTTGGATGGCAGACTGCCGATGATTACCTTTCCGGTGATGTAAGAAGCAAGCTGCGTGTCGCACAGATGGCGGCAGACAGGGATTCTTCCTTCCACATCAATGTGGAAGCCTTGCAGAAAGCACAGCCGAAGGACTTGGATGCGTCCGAGATTGATGTGCGTTTGGGTGCAACATGGATTGATGCCGATTATATTCAGCAGTTCATGGAGGAAACCTTTGAAACGCCGTATTACTTGCGCCGTTCCATTGAGGTCAAGTTCTCCGAGCTGACCGCAGAGTGGCGCATCAACGGTAAGAGTTCTCCCAACTACAACGATGTGGCGGCGTATGTCACCTACGGTACAGAGCGAGCCAACGCATATCGGATTCTGGAGGAAACGCTGAATCTGAAGGATATTCGTATCTATGATACGATTGAAGATGCAGATGGTAAGCAGAAGCGTGTCCTCAATAAAAAAGAAACTACCCTGGCACAGCAGAAACAGCAGGCAATCAAGGATGCGTTCCGAGATTGGATTTGGAGAGATCCGCACAGACGAGAAACCCTTTCCACCAAGTACAACGAACTTTTTAACTCCACCAGACCTCGTGAGTATGATGGCTCTCATATCCGTTTCGGCGGCATGAACCCGGATATTACCCTCCGTGAACACCAGAGAAATGCTATCGCTCATGTGCTATATGGTGGAAATACGCTGCTTGCACACGAAGTTGGTGCGGGCAAGACCTTCGAGATGGCTGCATCGGCTATGGAGAGTAAACGGCTTGGATTGAGCCAGAAATCCCTGTTCGTTGTGCCGAATCACTTGACCTTACAGTGGGCAAACGAGTTCCTGCACCTCTATCCGAGTGCCAAGCTCCTTGTTGCCACCAAGAAGGATTTTGAAACAGCAAACCGTAAGAAGTTCTGCGCTCGTATCGCAACGGGTGACTATGATGCAGTCATCATCGGTCACAGCCAGTTTGAAAAAATCCCGCTTTCTGCCGAACGACAGGAACGGCAGCTGCGGGAGCAGATTGATGAGATCGAGGGTGCGATTGCGGAGCTGAAATGGCAGCGTGGCGAAAACTTCACGATCAAGCAGATGGAGAAAACACGAAAATCATTGGAAGCCAGACTGGACAAGCTCCTTGCCGCTGACAAGAAAGATGATGTCATTACCTTTGAGCAGTTGGGTGTAGACCGGCTGTTTGTGGACGAAAGCCATGCGTTCAAGAATTTGTTCCTCTACACAAAAATGCGAAATGTGGCAGGTCTGTCCACCTCCGAAGCCCAGAAATCTTCGGATATGTTTATGAAGTGCCGCTATATGGATGAGCTGACCGGCGGGCGTGGTGTGATCTTTGCAACCGGTACTCCAGTAAGTAACTCGATGACCGAGCTTTATACGGTCATGCGCTATCTCCAGTACAGTACGCTCCAGCAAAAGAACCTGACCCATTTTGATTCCTGGGCATCGACCTTCGGAGAAACAACAACTGCGATTGAGCTTGCACCGGAGGGAACCGGCTATCGTGCCAGAACCCGATTTGCGAAGTTCTTCAACCTGCCTGAACTGATGAATATGTTCAAGGAGGTTGCCGACATCAAGACCTCTGACCAGTTGCATCTCCCTGTTCCCGAAGCAAAGTTTGAAACGGTTGTGGTTCAGCCCTCTGAGTACCAGAAGGATATGGTGGCTTCCCTTTCAGAGAGAGCAGCAGATGTTCATGCCGGTATTGTAGACCCGTCCGTCGATAATATGCTCAAGATTACCAGCGACGGACGAAAATTGGGACTGGATCAGCGGCTAATGAACACCCTGTTACCCGATGACCCTGACAGCAAGCTCAATGCCTGCGTGGGAAATATCCTGCGTATCTGGCAGGACGGTCAGGCTGACAAATTGACCCAGTTGGTGTTCTGCGACCTTAGCACACCGAAAAATGATGGAACCTTCAATGTCTATGATGATGTCAAAACCAAGCTGATTGCAAACGGTGTGCCTGCGGAAGAAGTTGCCTTTATCCATGATGCAGATACCGAGGCAAAGAAAAAAGACCTCTTTGCCAAGGTTCGTACCGGGCAGGTGCGAGTGCTTCTTGGCAGTACGCAAAAGATGGGTGCAGGAACCAACGTCCAGGACAAATTGGTGGCAGTTCACCACTTGGATGTGGGTTGGCGTCCGTCTGATATGACCCAGAGAAACGGTCGTATCATCCGTCAGGGCAACCGGAACAAAGAGGTTCAGGTGTATCAGTATGTGACCGAGGGAACCTTCGATGCCTACCTGTATCAGACCTTGGAAAACAAGCAGAAGTTTATTTCTCAGATTATGACCTCCAAATCACCGGTTCGCTCCTGTGACGATGTGGATGAGCAGGCGCTGTCCTATGCGGAGATCAAGGCGCTGTGTGCCGGCAATCCGCTTATCAAGGAAAAGATGGACTTGGACATTGATGTGGCAAGGCTGAAGGTGCTGAAAGCTGACCACCAGAGCCAGCAGTACCGTATGGAAGATAAGCTTCTGAAATACTTCCCGGCTGAGATTGAAAAGCAGACAGGCTATATTCATGGCTTTGAAGCTGATATTAAAACCGTGGAAGCACACCCGCAGATTGCCGATGGCTTTTGCGGCATGGAAATCATGGGCAAAGCCTACACCGAAAAGGCAGATGCCGGTGAAATCCTCCTTGCGGCTTGTAAGGACACGAAAAGTGCCGATCCGGTTCCTCTTGGCAGTTACCGTGGCTTTCAGATGGAGCTTTCGTTTGACAGTTTCCGGAACGAGTTCGATGTGACCCTGAAGGGCGCTGTGAGCCACAGAGTAGCCCTTGGAACGGACGCACGAGGAAATATCACCCGACTGGACAATGCCCTTGCAGGCATCCTTGAGCGCTTAGAACGAGCCAATGAGCAGTTGAATAATCTCTACAATCAGCAGGAAGCAGCCAAGGCGGAGGTTGGAAAACCGTTCCCGCAGGAAGCAGAGCTGACAGCCAAAAGTCAGCGACTGGCAGAACTGGATGCAGCCCTGAATATGGAGGACTCTGTGGAAAATCGTGACGAAAGAAGCGAGTCAGAGCGTCCTTCTGTGTTGGCTGATCTGAAATCCAAAGCGGAGCATATCCCGCCTGCAAAATACTCTGAAACCCGTGAGGAGGTGTTGTAATGGCAAAGCGAGATCAGGATGTTCATTTCCTTGCATCCAAGGAGGAGGTCGAGCGAATCCATGAGAAGATGGACGAGCTTGGCATCCGCAGCATGGGAGCCTATCTGCGGAAAATGGCTCTGGATGGTTACTGTATCAGACTGGATTTGCAGGATGTGAAAGCCCTGGTTTCGCTCCTGCGAATCTGCTCCAACAACCTGAACCAGTACGCAAAGCGAGCGAACGAAACAGGCAGCATCTATCGTGCTGACATTGAGGATTTGCAAAAACGGCTGGAGGAGATCTGGACGGACATGAGAGAAGTTCTTGTTCGCCTGTCCTCAATCCAGTAATCCGACACCTTGTTGGGAAGTCGCAGTTTCGGCTGCGGCTTTTACATAAGGGTTGACATCATTGCGTTATGGCAGATACCCTTGTACAATATAATTAAAAGAAAGGGGTTGAGCCTATGAAGCTGGTATTGAAGATATTGGCACTGCCGGTGCTGTTCGTTGTAAAAGTGATTTGCATTCTTGGAAATCTGCTTACAAATGTTGTGTCCTATGTAATTGGTTTATTGCTCTTGGTCATTGGCGGATCTGCGATTTACTGCATTGTAAAGGCTTTGTGGCAGTCCCTGCTTATTCTTGTGGTTCTTGGAATTGCGACAATAGCAGCGGTGTTCTTGCTCGTCTGGGCTGTTATGAAAGTCGAGAATATTGGAGAAAGTCTGGGAGCATTTATCAGGTCATAAGATAATATCAGAGAAAAGTCACCGACCGGTGGCTTTTTCTTTTTGGGAAGGAAGTGATGGGAATGGCAGCGACAAGATTGATTGCACTCCATGTGAATAAGGGAAAGACGGTCGCTCAATGTTTGGCAGACAGAACCGACTACTCACAAAATGCCGCAAAAACCAATGATGGCGAATTTATCAGTTCCTATGAGTGTGATCCAAAGACAGCAGATGAGGAATTTCTGCTTTCCAAACGGCAGTATCAGCATATTACCGGCAGACAGCAGAAGAACAATATCATCGCATACCAGATACGCCAGTCCTTTAAGCCGGGAGAAATCACCCCGGAAGAAGCGAACCAAGTCGGCTATGAAACAGCGATGCGATGGACAAAGGGAAAACACGCTTTCATCGTTGCGACCCACATCGACAAATCCCACATTCACAATCATATCATTTATAATTCGACCTCGCTGGATGCCACACGGAAATTCAAAAACTTCTTTCTTTCCGGTCTGGCGGTGCAAAGACTCAGTGATATGGTTTGCCTGGAACACGGGCTGTCCATTATTACACCGAAGCCGTATCGGGAGCGCCAGAAAAGAACTGTTTATCCCAAGCTACTGCGTATTGCATGAACCGCTGCACCCCTTTCCGAAAATACCGGACAACAGCCAGCCGATAAAGCCCATATAGGCCATCGTGATGAACGGGTTAGAAGTCAGCGGACAAGCTCCAGTGGGGCATCTCACAAAGTAGTAATATGCAAGGCCAACTAATGCGCCGCCTGCGGTAAAAAGAACTGGCTTCAGCCAGTTCTTAATTTTTTCTTTCATCTCACATTTCTCCTGCTAAATATTCCTCTGCATAGTGAACAGCAGTTGCCCCATCGGCTACAGCAGTTACGACCTGCCGTAATGCCTTTGTGCGGACATCCCCAACGGCGAACACACCGGGGATGTTGGTGCGGGTACTCTCATCTGCAATAATGTATCCAGCCGGATCAATCTCAATCTGATCTTTCATCAATTCGGTGGAAGGCTTTCTTCCCACGCTTACAAATACACCATCGCAAGCAAGGGTACTTTCTTCTCCAGTTTTCACGTTCCTAATCTGGATACCGGTCAGCTTTTCGTTATGGAGCAGAGCTATAATCTTACTGTCCCAGAGAAATTCTACATTTTCTGTTTTCATCAAAGGTTCATGGTAGATCTTTGTTGCTTTTAGGGTGCCTCTGCGGTGAACGACGATGACCTTTTTGCAGATACGGGAGAGAATCAGCGCATCCGCCGCAGCGGTATTGCCACCTCCTGCGATGACAACCGTTTTGTTCCGATAGAACATTCCGTCACAGGCTGCACAGTAATGGACACCTTTACCGATTAACGCCTGTTCCCCATCAACACCCAGCTCTCTGGGACCGGCTCCTGTAGCCAATACGATGGATTTTGCGTACATAGCGCCTTCGCTGGTCACAGCTTTCTTTACAGAACCCGACAGTTCCAGAGACAGCACCTCAGTCAGCTTGGTTTCCACACCAAACCGCTCCGTTCCTCGCTTCATTTTTTCTCCCAGGGAGAAACCGTCGATGCCATCCTCGAAGCCGGGATAGTTGTCGATTTGCTCGGTCAGAGCCATCTGCCCACCGGCAGACAGCTTTTCTAAAACCACGGTGTCCATTCCTGCTCTTGCAGCATAAAGGGCTGCGGTATACCCGCCGGGACCGCCACCTACAACGATCATGTCATAGATATGCTGCGCATTATTTACTTCCTGAGTCCGGTGCTGTAAGGTTTCCTCAATAAAAGCCACCAGCTGCGCTCTGGATTCTGGAGCGACGATAGAGCCAAGAGTCTGTCCGCTATGATAGATCAGCAGAGTAGGGACAACTTCAATAGCCTCGGTCTCAGCCAATTCCGGTTCATCATCAATGTTGACAGCAGTGAATACCAGTGTATCCTTATATTCCTCAGCAACGCTTTCCAATGATGGAGCCAGACGGCGGCAATATACGCACCAAGGGGCTGAAAACTCCACCAGAACAGTCTTTCCGCTATGCACCATTTCTTCAAATTGATTTCTATTAATATTGATAACTTCCATATTGCCAGCTCCTTTCCTTTGCTTGATTATAGTATAGCCAATTTAAAATAACATTTCGGTGATGATATCACATAAAATAGTGCGACATCACTTTTTTCTTTTGAATATAGAGGAAAAAAGTAAGTAGAAGTAGTAGTAATATGATTGATAGGATAATAATAATCATTCTTATTAATTTCACTCCTTTATCAAAAGATAAGCCTTGGATTTGGATAAGAGTGGCTCATACATTCGTGGAATAACCAGCGGAGCAGCCTTGCCGTCTCTCAGGGAACTGTTCAATATCATCTCGTATTTTGATATGACACCGGCAGAATTTTTCGCCCCACTGGATGATGCGAATACCCCGTATCGTGAATTGTGCGAGAAGCTGAGAACCATGAATGAGGAAGATCTTGAAAAGGTCGGTATCTTTATTGGCTGGATCGAGAAGAAAGAATAACCCAAAGAAATTACGATTTTAACCTGGATGCCAAATGGTAGTCCAGTTTTTTCTTCTTCAGGAAAACGTTCAGTATGAACGAGTAGCCGGTATCGCAGATACCGTTCAAAGGGAATTGGGGATGCTCCCTCAACAAGCAAATTTGCGAAGATTGCACCGAAGGGGAAAATCGAGAAAATGAGTGAACCTGTACAGGTTTACACTGCTTGCCAATTTGTCTCTCCACAAATATTTCCTGCTTTTTCTAAAGCTGTTCACAAAAATTTCGGAAAAAATATCTTGATGCGTTATAAGTGCATGAATATAATATGATTGTACACTTCGGATAAACGCATTAACTTCACGGAGGTTGGAAGATGGATATAATGTCAGTAAAAGAAGCTGCGAAGCGGTGGAATTTGTCTGAGCGCTGGGTGCAAAAGTTATGTGAAGAAGGCCGAATTGAAGGTGTGCAGCGGTTTGGCCGTTCGTGGATGATTCCGAAAACGGCAACAAAACCAAATGATTTACGCAGAAAGGGCGGTGATTCTCATGTACAACCCCCAGCTTGAAACTTTTATCCGTGTTGCGGACGCAGGGAGTTTTAATAAAGCGGCAGAAGAATTATTCATTTCCCCACCCGCTGTTATTAAGCAGATCAATCTGTTAGAAGCACAGTTAGGTTTGACTTTATTTGTTCGGACCCACCGTGGCCTGAAATTGACGGAAGCAGGAAAATCACTCTATCAGGATGCGAAATATGTCATTGGGTATTGCAGGGAATCTGTTGAACGTGCCAGAGCGGCGATGCAAAAGGAAGAAAATGTGATCCGCATCGGCACCTCCCCAATGACCCCAGTCCAAAACATGGTGGACTTATGGCCAAAGTTTCAGGAGTATTGTCCAGATATAAAGTTTCAGATGATTCCGTTTGAAAATACACCGGAAAATGCCCGTGAGATTCTCAAAAATCTCGGAAAAAATATTGATGTGATCGCTGGTATCTTTGACGAGAGCATGCTGAATTACCGGCAGTGTTCCGGAACTGAGCTTTGCAGGGTGCCGCTGTGCTGCGCTGTATCGGTCAACCATCGGTTAGCGAAGAAAAAGCGTTTGACGATACAGGATTTGTATGGGGAAAACTTATTGTTGATGCACCGTGGCTGGAGCCATTACATTGACCTTTTAAGGGATGACCTTTGGACCAATCACTACAACATTCATATTGTTGACTTTGATTTTTATAGTCTGGAAATATTCAACCGGTGTGAAAACAGCAACGACATTTTGATTGCCATAGAAAACTGGAAAACAGTACATCCGTTGCTGAAAATTCTGCCTGTAGATTGGAATTATACAATTCCCTTTGGAATTCTGCACGCCCCCGAACCATCAAAAACTGTGCAGCGATTCTTACAGGCGATTCCTGCTGTCATGGAATTATAACGAAATATTTAGTATTAACTTTTGGGTTTATACTGCATAAGTAATCGAGACTTCTGTTGGAGTCTCGATTTTTTTATAATGTAGATGATAAATCAGAACCGTTTCACAATGAGGAAAACGTATCCGATGATATTTCAGAGGCTCTGATGCGGGGCGTGATCCGCGATCTGCGCGCGTCGATCAAGAATCCCCAGGACTACACAGCCCGAACCGATCCGAACGTCCCCATAGAGGAAGTGGCAGGTGTCATGGCAATTCAAAACCGTTATTCCATGATGGCCCGGTGGCATGAGGTACTGTTCCCTGTACTGGAGGAATTTACAGCCGAGGCGATGGATCAGAATCAGAAACTGCTGGCACTGCCGCAAGATATGGCAAGGGAGAAAAACGCCACGCTAGCGCAGCTTTCTTTGGCGTGGATGCTCTGCAAAAAGCCCTGGATCGTACCGATCAGATGGAACCTTTGATGTTTCCAACTACTATACGTCCAGAGAAGGTTCCACTGCCCATGTGGATCATGCCAATGTGCTTTACCAAATTCCCGCAGAGGAGACTGGCCTGCCCATGGTATTTCTTCATGGCTACGGTCAGTCCCGTATGGGTTGGATGACCACTCCGGATGGCCGGGAAGGCTGGTCCGATATGTTCCTGAAAATGGGACATAGTGTATTCCTGATCGACCAGCCCCGCCGGGGCGAAGCCGGGCAGACCTCCGTAGCCGGTACCATCAACACCGAACCCTCCGACCAGACCTGGTACACCCAGTTCCGCATTGGTACTTACCTGAATGACGAATTTACCTACAACGAAGGCTCCCAGTTTCCTGCCGGAGAAGAAGCACTTGACCAATTCTTCCGCCAGATGACGCCGGATACCGGCATGGACAATGCTGGCGGCGACCAGAACATCGACAACACCGTGGTGGCCCAGGCCGTCGCAGCAACCATCGACGAGGTCTATGCACGTACAGGAAAAGATTCCATTCTGGTGACCCATTCTCAGGGCGGTATGCCTGGTTGGGAGACCGCCAGGTATACCGATCACATCGCAGCCATCGTAGCGATTGAGCCCGGTATGGCTCCCCAGGTGGACAGCGATGACTACAAGGCACTGCTGGAAAAGAAAATTCCTGTCACCTTCTATTACGGCGACTACATCGGTGAGGAATTTACCGATGTCCCGGCAGCAGCCATGTGGGGCTTTATGGCCTCCACCGCCGATACCTTTACAACAAGCTATACAGCGGCAGGCGGCATCAGCACTGTTGTCCATCTTCCTGACGAGGGCATCACTGGAAACGACCACTTCATGTTCCAGGACATGAACAACGATGTGATCGCGGAACACATTGAAAATTGGATTCAGGCGAATGTAATGTCTGCTGAATAAGCCACGGCTTCGGTCTCGGAACGGGAACGGTTGCAGAGGGTTGGATAAACGACGCTGTGAATTTTTGGGAAAATCAAATGCAATGATTAGCTCAAATTATCAATAAATCAGAGAAAGGACTATGACAATGAATAACTTTATTTTTGAAAATTCTACAAAGGTGTTTTTCGGAAAAGGCTGTGTAAAGGAATACCTTTGCTGCCTGACGAAAGCCTACGGCGATACCGTTATGCTATGTTATGGCGGCGGCTCAATCAAGAAAAACGGTATCTATGACGAGGTAACAAACATCTTGGAAGCCGCAGGAAAAACCGTTGTGGAGTTTAGCGGTATTATGGCGAATCCCACCTATGCGAAGGTATTGGAGGGTGCGAAGCTGGCAAAGAAAAATGATGTCAGTCTGCTTTTGGGAATCGGCGGCGGTTCGGTTATGGACTGCTGCAAGGCGATTTCGATTGCCGCCCGTTATGACGGCGATGTATGGGAAGATTTCTGGAAAAGACCGGGTGTTTTTGACTTCGAGCCGTTACCTCTAGGCGTGATCGTTACTGTGGCAGGTACGGGCAGCGAGTGCAACGGCGGAGCAGTTATTACCAATGAGGAATTGAAAATCAAGACGGGCAGAGATTATCCGCAATGCAACCCTAAATTTGCCCTGCTTGACCCCACCTATACTTACAGCGTTCCAAAAAAGCAAATGGTTTCCGGCGGCTTTGATATTCTGTCGCACATTATGGAGATTTATTTCAGCGAGCCGAATGAGGACAATGTATCGGACGATATTTCCGAGGCGCTTATGCGAAGTGCAATCCGCAACCTGCGTGCTGCTATTCAGAATCCGCAGGACTACACCGCACGAAGCAATTTGATGTGGGCGGCGACAATGGCGGAAAACCGTGTTATCAAACTGGGCAAGCGAATGGATTTTGAGTGCCACCAAATGGAACACCAACTCGGCGCGTACACAAACTGCAACCACGGCGAGGGGCTTGCCGTTCTGCACCCCGTTTATTACCGCCATATTTACAAATACGGCTTGCCGAAATTCAAACGGTTTGCAACCGAGGTTATGGGAGTTTCGGCAGAGGCCAAAACGGACGAAGAAATCGCCCTTGCAGGTATTGAGGCTTTGGAAGATTTCATTGTCGAAATCGGACTGCCTGTATCTTTGCAGGACTTGGGCGTGAATGAAAATACCGATTTGAAAGAAATTGCAGATTCCTGTGCCCTTATGCCCGGCAGTTACAAAAAAATGACCCACGAAGAAATCCTTGGAATCTTCAAGGAATGTTATTAAAAACAGAAAGGAAGAAAAGCGATGAAAAAGATTATTTCGCTTTTTATGGTGCTTACTATGGTGCTGTCGCTGGCGGCCTGCTCGACAAATCAATCCCCCAGCGAATCAACACCCGAAGAAAGCAGTTCGCAGACAAACGAGAGCACCCCTACGCCGAGTAACACAAACGGAAAAAATCTTGTGGTGTACTTCTCGATGCCCGATAATGTTGATGACAGTACGGTTGTAATCGACGGCGAAACGCTGGGTAATACGCAGTATATGGCGTATGTGATTCAGGAAACCGTCGGTGCTGATATTTTCCGCATTGAGCCGGAAACGCCCTATCCCACCGACCACGACGAACTGGTTGACCTTGCGAGTGAAGAACAAAGCAATAATGCAAGACCGGCAATCAAAGATACGATTGAAAACTTTGATACCTACGAAAACATTTTTGTCGGTTATCCCAACTGGTGGGGCGATATGCCGATGATTCTGTACTCTTTCTTTGACGAGTACGATTTTTCCGGCAAGACGATTATTCCCTTTAACACCCACGGCGGCAGCGGCTTTTCTGGTACAATTTCCACAATCAAAGAGCTTGAACCCAACGCCGAGGTGTTGGACGGCAAATCTATCTCCCGCAATGATATTCAAGACGCAGAGCAGGAAATCGTAGATTGGGTAAATTCTCTTGATCTGAAACAAGCTGAAGAACAGCCTGATTCTTCTGCCGAAGCACAGCAGCCTACCATGGGACGATTTCTTTATCTTTGCCGCTTCGGGTACGAATGATTTCGCCTATTCGGGATATTACGCTATGCTCTACTTTTATAACGGACTGTGCTGAATATGGAGGTGACAAAAATGAAATATAAACAGGTTGTCAAACTCATCATTGACATTGCAATGTATCTGATTTTTGTCGCTCTTATGCAGGAACACCTATGGGACGGATTACACGAATGGCTCGGTATCGCGCTGTTTACCTTGTTTATCGTCCATACCATCTTGAATTTCCGTTGGTATCAGTCCCTTTTCAAAGGAAAATACACTCCGACAAGGACAACATCAGCAGTTATCAATATTGCGCTGTTTGCTGCTATGCTGTGCTGTATGGTAAGTTCGGTGCTGGTTTCGGGAAAGGTTTTTGCTTTTCTGAATTTGGGCGGTGCAAGGATAGGCAGGACCGCTTCACCTCGTATCGACTGCGTGGGTCTTTGTACTGATGAGCCTGCATTTGGGATTACATTTAGCACCGTTCGCAAACAAACTGAAAAAGCACAGACAATTCCTGTGGGCAGGTCGAATCATTGCTGTTTTATTAGCGGCATATGGTGTTTATGTATTCGTTGACCGAGCCTTTTATGAAGAATTGTTTTACCTTACTGAGTTTAAGTTTTTTGATACCGACAAATCGGCTGCACTATACTTTTTTGAGACGATTGCTATGTCGGCTGCCTTTGCAACCTTATCCTATTACGGCAAAAAGCTGCTGCAAATGAAAAGCAGACAGACAAAAATCTAAAAAATTAAGGAGGCACCATGAATAAAACATTAAAATCCATTCTTTCGCTTGTTTTATGCGTTTGCTTTGTTCTTGCTCTATCCGCCTGCGGTAAGCAGAACAACGACACTACTGCGAATAACACCGATACAAATGTAAGTAATAATAATGTCACAGACGACAATACAGATGATTCTGCCGATATCACCCCCGAAGAAAGTACCGCAGGAGATTCTAATATCTTGGTAGCCTATTTTTCGTGGTCGGGCAATACACAGCAGGTTGCGAACTGGATTTCCGATAAAACGGGCGGTGAACTGTTCAGAATTATCCCCGAAGTGGAATATACAGAGGACGATGTATTTGACCGAGCACAGGACGAACTAAACAATGGTACTCGCCCGCCGCTTTCCTCACATATAGATCAAGAGGTTATGGAACAGTATGATGTTATCTTTGTCGGTTTCCCCATTTGGTGGTACGACCTGCCAATGCCTGTTTGGTCTTTCCTTGAAGAATATGACCTGTCCGGCAAGACAATTATTCCGTTTTTTACCCATAACGGCAGTTCGTCCGGAGCGAGCAGCATTTCTACCGTAGCTGAGCTTTGCCCGGATTCCACCGTACTGACCGATGACTACTTTACCTATTCGGGCAACAATGTTGACGAAGCCGAAAGCGCAGTTGACGAATGGCTTACCGAGCTTGGCTACAACAATTAAAAAACAGGGAGAATTTGAAACGATGAAAAATGTACTTATCTTATCCGGCAGCCCCCGTAAAGGCGGCAACTCCGATTTGCTCTGCGATGAATTTATGCGTGGAGCAAAAGAATCCGGCAACAATGTAACCAAAATCAATGTTGCAAGCAAAAAGATAGCGCCCTGTCACGCCTGCTATTTCTGCGGTGAACACGGCGGCGAGTGCGTCTATAAAGACGATATGGCTGAAATCCTGCAAGCGATGATTGACGCCGATGTGCTTGTGCTTGCAAGCCCCGTTTACTTCTATTCCATTGACGCACAATTAAAGGCGGTGATCGACAGAACGGTTGCACGTTGGCTGGAAGTGAAAAACAAAGAATTTTACTACATTATGACCGCTGCCGATGAAGATAAATCATCTATGAATACTACGCTTGCCTGTTTTCGTGGCTACGCCGACTGCGTAAACGGTGCAAAAGAAATGGGTGTAATTTACGGCACAGGCGTTTATGAAAAAGGTAAGGTGCTGAATACCCCGGCTATGGCTGAAGCCTATGAAATGGGTAAAAATGTTTAGCAGATAAAATCAGGAGGAATAAAGAATGAACATTTTGTTTATCAACGGAAGCCCAAATTCGAACGGGAATACTGCTGCCCTCGCAAAAGAGCTTTTGCAAGGGAAAGAATATGAAACGTTGAATCTGACTGATTACAGGATCGGCAGTTACGGACAAAACTTTGAGGACGACGAACTCGATCAGGTCATTGCCAAAATGAAACAGGCAGAGGTAATTGTTATCGGCTCTCCGCTATACTGGCACAATATCTGCGGCTCAGTGCGAAATATACTGGATCGCTTCTACGGTTTGGTGGAAAACGGCTCATTGTCGGGCAGAACACTTTATTTCCTCTTTCAGGGTGCTGCGCCGGAAAAATGGATGCTGGAAGCCGGAGAATATACGATGAAACGCTTTGCCGGACTTTACGGAATGAAATATGCCGGTATGGCAACCAACTATTCCGAAGCGGCTAAATTATCAAAGAAGCTCTAATATCACATTTTAGGAGGATAGCAATATGGCAGTAAAGCAAACAGCAGGAAGAACCGCCCTCGGAGAATTTGCGCCTAAATTCGCAGAACTCAATGATGATGTACTTTTCGGTCAGGTATGGAGTAGAGAGGATAAACTCTCTTTGAAAGAACGCTCTTTGATTACCGTGGTAGCGCTTCTTTCGCAAGGACTTACTGATACCTCGTTCGTTCATCATCTGGAATCGGCAAAGGCGAATGGTATTACAAAAAGTGAAATTGCCGAAATTATTACACACGCAGCCTTTTATGCAGGTTGGCCCAAAGCGTGGGCGGCTTTCCGTTTGGCAAAAGATATTTGGAAAGAGGACGCAAATGAAGCGGACGAAAAGACCGCTTATGAAAAATCTATGCTGTTCCCAATCGGACAGCCAAACGATACCTTTGCACAGTATTTTGTGGGACAAAGTTATCTTGCCCCTGTTTCAAAAGAACAGGTGGGCATTTTCAATGTAACTTTTGAGCCGGGGTGTCGTAATAACTGGCATATCCACCACGCCGAGAAAGGCGGCGGTCAGATTTTGGTCTGCGTTGCCGGCAGAGGTTTTTATCAGGAATGGGGCAAGACACCAATCTGTATGACGGCGGGTGATGTCGTCAATATCCCGGCAGGCGTGAAGCATTGGCACGGTGCAGCTCCGGATAGCTGGTTCTCTCATCTTGTGGTGGAAGTACCGGGAGAAAATACCCATACCGAATGGTGCGAGCCTGTCAGCAACGAAGATTATGCAAATATAAAATAAAGAGAAATAAATTATGGAATATGTAACTTTGAACAATGGAATCAAAATGCCGAAGCTGGGCTACGGCGTATATCAGTTATCAAATGAAGAATGTGAACGCTGCGTATTAGACGCAATCAGCGCAGGGTATCGCTCGATTGATACAGCGCAGTCATACGGCAATGAGGAAGCGGTCGGAAACGCTATTAACAAATGCGGCGTTCCCCGTGAGGAGCTTTTTATTACAACAAAGGTGTGGATTACAAACGGCGGTTATGAGAAAGCAAAGGAATCACTTGAGGAATCTTTGAGAAAACTGCAAACCGAGTATATCGACTTATGTTTGATTCACCAGCCTTTTAATGATTACTACGGTACTTACCGTGCAATGGAGGAAGCCTATAAAGAGGGCTGGATTCGTGCAATCGGCGTTTCTAATTTTTATCCAGACAGACTGGTTGATTTGTGTAGTTTCGTAGAGGTCAAACCTGCAATCAATCAGGTAGAAACGCATATTTTCCAACAGCAGACAGCCGCCCACGAATATATGGAAAAATACGGCGTACAGCACGAATCTTGGGGACCGTTTGCCGAGGGAAGAAAGGATTTCTTTACCAATCCCGTGCTGAATGAAATCGGGAAAAAGCACGATAAAAGTGCAGCACAGGTCGCTCTGCGTTTCCTTTTGCAAAGCGATGTCGTGGTAATCCCAAAATCCACCCACAAGGAGCGTATGGAAGAAAATATCAATGTCTTTGATTTTGCTCTGGACGCAAGTGATATGAACGCTATCCGGGCATTGGATGAAAAAGAAAGCCTGTTTTTCTCTCACTATGATCCAGCGATTGCAGAGATGATGATAAAGCTGCATTAACAGCAGACTTCCAAAAAGAGGTGAAACCCAAAGGGGATAAGTCTATCTTTTTGAGGTTAAGTCGGTATGCGTTTGTGTACCGGCTTTTTTGTTGCCCAAAAGTCGGTTACAACTGAATGACCGGCTGAATGGGATATGCACAGGCGGACATGGTAACAGAGGTATATGGCCATATCATTGACGAGGACAGGCGAAGAGCTTGAAAGCTGAATAAAAATATAATAATGGAAATAGAACAGAGTCTACTGGCATTAGGAGAAATCCAGATGTGGGTGGACTTTTTGTAATGGAAAATAATGTACATAAGATATATTTAAAGTTATAATTAAGGTAAATACCTTTTGTATGTAGTGTTAGATCAATTTTATATTAAAAATGCTGGAATATACCCAGAAAATAATGTAGTCCTTGAAAGTATGATTATATGTGAATTTGAAGCAAAACAATAGAATTGTGCTATACTATTGTTCAACAAAAAACTTATTGATATCTATTATTATAATACTTATGAAAATCATCAGATCAGTGCGGTAGATATGCATGCAGAGGATCTGGAAAGTAATAAATTGATTTGTTATCCAGTAATTCAAGGGGAACGAATCAATTATCAAAATAAATAGTATTTTGAATATAGAGCTGACGTAGAAAGAAGAGGTGGAATACATATGAAGCAAGATACCTTAGAAGGAAAAGCAAAAACAAAAAATGGAATAAAACGATTGTGCTTTTCCATAATCTGTATTTTTCTTGAAGTGATTTTTATTATTACTATCGTAATGCACTTGAATGAATATGCAGAAATCATAAATTTATTTACCAGAATTTTAAGTGGAATCTTAGTTTTGAGATTGTATGCGTCAGATAAGACATCTTCTATGAAAATGCCTTGGGTCATCTTAATTCTAATTTTCCCAATTATGGGTGTAGGCCTGTATTTATTGATTGGCTTGAATGGTGGCACGCATAAAATGCGTGAGCGATATGCAGAAATTGATAGCAAATTGTTACCAATGCTTCCAGACAATCAGGAGTGTTTAAGCAGAATAAAAGAAAAGATTCCGAAAGCAGGAAATATTGCAAGTTACATACAAAGAAATTCGTGGTATCCAATCTATCAGAATACGGATATCAAGTATTTTGATGAAGCAGTGAAGGGATTAGAGGCACAGCTTGAAGAACTTGCGAAAGCACAAAAGTTTATCTTCATGGAATATCATGCGATAGAAGATGCTGAAGCTTGGCATAAGATTCAAGATGTTCTGGAAGAGAGAGTAAAAGCCGGTGTGGAAGTCAGGGTATTCTATGATGATATGGGGTCTATAGGTTTTATTAACACAGATTTTGTAAAAAAGATGGAGAGTATAGGAATTCATTGTCGTGTATTCAATCCATTTTTGCCAGGCTTAAATCTATTTTTGAACAATCGTGATCACAGAAAAATAACAGTAATTGATGGAAAAGTTGGATTTACAGGTGGATATAATCTTGCAAATGAATATTTTAATTATACGCATCCGTATGGGCAGTGGAAAGATACCGGTATTCGTTTAGAAGGAGATGCTGTTCAGTCGCTTACAGTGACATTTTTAGAAATGTGGAATGCTGTTAGTGAAAAAGCTACGAATGATACTGATTTTAGTAAATACATTATTCATTACGATTATAAAGCACAGCAAACAGGTTTTGTTCAGCCTTATGCAGACAGTCCTATGGATAATGAGCAGGTCGGAGAAGAAGTTTATATCAGTATGATAAATAAGGCCGAAAATTACTGTTGGTTTATGACACCATATCTAATTATAACAGACGAAATGACACATGCGTTATGTCTGGCTGCTAAGCGAGGGGTAGACGTAAGAATTATCACACCAGGAATTCCTGATAAAAAATTCATTTATAATATAACTCGCTCTTTTTATCATGGATTGGTTAAACATGGAGTGCGAGTTTATGAATGGACACCAGGATTTTGCCATGCGAAAATGAGTATAGTGGATGACTGTATGGCAACCTGTGGAACAATCAATCTGGATTATAGAAGCTTATATCATCATTTTGAAAACGGCTGTTTTATGGCAGATTGTCAGGCAGTTGTGGAAATTAAAAATGATCTGATAAGAACGATGGGAGAATGTCGTGATGTAACAGATCAATATTGTACTGGGCGCAGTGCATATTTGCGACTGGGACAATTATTTATGAGATTATTTGCTGGATTGTTATAAGAATTTAGTGAAACGACCTTTCAAAAAATAGTTGATTTTGAGAGGTCGTTTTTGTTATGTCTGATTGCCGGTACAGGAAATTTACATGGATAAAATTAATTCTGTTGAGGTAAAATTGAGGTTGACTTTGTATTGTATAGACATAAGATGAAAAAAAGTCAGGTGATGTGCGATGGGAAAACGTAAGATATGTAAAATTGTTTTTGTTATACTGTCAATTTTTTTATGTGTGGCTTTTTATGAATTATTTGGAATCTGTATTGCATATAAAAAACAGCCGGAAGTGTCTAATACCATCAAAAAAGAAACACAAAATGATTCGTGGAACGAACGCAGCGAGAATATGGAACGAGCAGTGATCATAGAAAAAAATCCAGAAGCACTTTTACAAAGAGTGCGTTTGATCCGAAATGCAAAAGAAGACATTATTCTTTCTACTTTTGCATTTCAATCAGATGAAAGTGGAAAATTGATCTTAGGAGCACTGCATGATGCGGCAGACAGAGGTGTGCATGTTCGTCTGTTAGTAGATGGAATGGAGAGCTGGGTTGATATGGAAGGCAATCCGTATTTCTATGGATTATCTTCCCATGAGAATGTTGAAATTAAACTGTATAATAAGGCCAATCCGTTGAAACCATGGAAGATGATGGGGAGAATGCATGATAAATATTTGATTGCAGATGGTAAGACATATATTCTTGGTGGAAGAAATACATACAATTATTTCCTGGGTGATTTTCTGGGACATAAGAACTATGACAGAGATGTGTTAGTGGTTTGCGATGAACCTGAGAAAGAAAATTCAGTTAACCAGTTGTTAGAGTATTTTGAAACGATATGGGAACAAGAAGACAGTGGTTATTTTCATGACAATAAAAAACTGGCAAATAGAA
>ENA-OQDC01000236-OQDC01000236.1-human-gut-metagenome-genome-assembly--contig:-NODE-236-length-42221-cov-9.934100_pt1 | contig 42221 bp, 37 predicted proteins | sample MGYA00242770_ERZ504601 | MGnify/ENA primary metagenome ERZ504601 (study PRJEB26092, sample SAMD00036305) | human gut metagenome | host: Homo sapiens | study: EMG produced TPA metagenomics assembly of...
TATATAATTGCTTCTTTTCATCAGATTGATCTTTGATTTGATCAAAATCTTCTTTGCCGATTCTTCCATTCACAAGTTTGTGTACTGCATCTGCACTCGCTGTGTCACGTGTGATTTCTGTTTCAAGGGCGGTCTTAGTGTAAGAACTTTGCAGAATATATGTGTACGACGCTATTACAAAAATCATCAAAAGCCCCGCAATCACAAAGATACTGCCTGTATTCTTCAGCCTAAGGAGTTTTTTCAAATTAATTCCTTCTTTTGTTTTCTTCATGCTGCTCATTCACATCCTCTAAATCCTAATTTATCAATTTTATCATAGCACATTTTCATGCAGCTTTTAATTCCAAAACTTCCAATTAAAGCCATCGGCTTAACGTAACGTATCACTTCGTTTTATGAAATTGGTACAAGCATCAGTTTCTGTTTCCGGATACAAAATACCGCTCTCTCTTCCAAGTTTAAAACAGCGCATTATCCATATCATGTTTCGTGCAAGATTCCGCATAGTCTGCATACCTTCTTCATCCTGAGAAGCTTCCTCTCCATAAAGTCCATGCACCATGTTCCAATAGGTAGAACCGGCGACTGGCATCTGCGCAATCCCAAAATATTTATTGATCCCATCAAGCGCTGCTGTGGTTCCTCCTCTTCTTGCTACTGCAACAGCAGCACCCGGTTTAAATTTAAAAGCATCATAGCCTCCGGCACTGTAAAAGGCTCTGTCCAGGAAATCATAAATGCGTCCACTTGGATGCGCAAAATATACTGGTGTTGCAAATACAAAGCCATCTGCTGTTTTGGCCTTTTCAACAAATTCATTCACGCCATCATCTTTAATCACACACTTTCCTGTTTTTTGACAGACATTACATTGAAGACAATCTGCTATCGACTTTCCTCCAAGCTGAACAACCTCTGTCTCTACTTCTTCTGAATGAAATACCTTTATCATTTCTTCCAAAGCTGTCATTGTTGTTCCATGCAGATGACTGCTTCCGTTAACAAGCATTACTTTCATTGAATTTAACCTCCGTTGATTTTTCTATCAGTTTTGGCAAAGCACCACATCCATAGGATATAATCCTGTTATACCGCATGGACATAAGCGTACGTCTTGCTGTTTTTTTGATACAGTTCCAGATTTTTTACGCTTATCTGTTTACTCATTTTCTTCCAAATCTTCCCATGGTTTCATCCCCATTTCTTCCCAGGTGACACCATATGGTGTACCTCCGGAAGTGTAACCTGCAATAAAGAAAAATCTGAATACATACTGTATGTTTTATCGGCTATTACACTTTTCTGTTTTTGTTTTAAATCCTTATAGTTTTTATCCGCCCTCTGCATATTTATCCTCATTCAGTATTCTTTCTCGATTTTTTCTGTTATCCCATATATTTTTTTAAAATCATCTAAGTCCTTGGGAGACTTGATCAGCATGATTTCTTCCAGTTTTCCAGTCTGCATATCTTTGAATCCTGCCACCTGCTCACCTGTGCAAATACTTGCACGAATTACTGGTTTCATACATTCTCTATCATAAGATTTTTTAACGTTTTTCTTTTTGAACAATCCCATACTATCGCCTTCTTTCTGCTGTGCCATATCTGTACCGCCTTTACAGTTCTTATTCATCGTAATGATTATATCCACCAAACAATCCTGGCTCACTATGTCCCTGCTTATTCCCCTTATTATCATAATGCTTCATGCTGCCAAAGAATCCAGGACGGCTCTCGCCTACTTTGTGACCATTATTATCGTAGTGATTCATGCCTCCCAAAAAAAGCCGGAGAACTATGTCCGATTTTATTACCATTAGCATCATAATCATTCATACTGCCAAAAAAATCCCGGTCGACTCTCACCTACCTTCTTTCCATTTGCATCATAATGGTTGATGCAGCCAAATAATCCTGATTTGCTATATCCTTTTTTACTCATATCATTCTCCTCCTGATTCTTTATTCTTATATCTCAGAATAACACTCTTTTCTCTTTTTGAAATCGCATAACAGGCGACATTCTCTCATTTGCCTATGGGTTACTGTTCACTCCGTTCCCAGCAACACGCTTCGCGATGCACAGAATTTATGCTAATCGCATAAATTCGCGCAGTATGTCTCGGGTTTTCTGTGACCTTCGCTCACAAAAAACACCTCGCGGGATATTACCAGTGAACAGTAACGCCTATGGACATTATACCATCAATTACTTGTTGTTAGCTTACAAATCAAGTATAATAAAATATATTATGAAATAACCGCGCAGCATGTGGCCTGGAAGACAGGTAATCCTCATGCCTAGCGATATACGAGGGAGGAATTCTCATGGGTAAACAATCCACCAGGGAAGACAAAACTATTTACCAGCTTTGCCGAGAAGCGGCAGGACTTACAAGAGCAGAGGCCAGTGAAAAAATGACTGCTGTCTCTGATTCAAAAATTGAAAAATTCGAATATGAAACACAAGAACCAACGCCTTATGATATCCTCCAGATGGCAGATGCCTATAAAAGACCAGATCTTTGCAATTATTACTGCTCTCACAAATGCGAAATAGGTCAACGTTATGTTCCTGAAATAGAAGTGACTAATTTGTCAAATATCATTTTGGAGACAATTGCCAGCTTAAATGAAATCAATCCTCTTACCGGCCGCCTGATTCAAATTGCACGTGACGGTAAAATCAGCGATGATGAAATGAAGGATTTTGCTTATATCAGTAAAAAACTTGATGAAATTTCTTTAGCTATAGACTCTTTGAATCTTTGGGTAGATAAGACAGCCGGGGAACAGGGGCTCAATCTTGAACTCTTAAATGCCGAAAAAGCAAAATTAAAATAATCCATACTGCCCGAAAGGTAATGGACCATTTCTGATTCATTGCCTTTACCTTACATACGCTGTAATTGACTGACTATGCTTTCGGTTCTTCGAATTGCTTCTTCTACCTGTCTTTTTGCATTATTGATCCGATCCTGGACCACCCAGTCCACAACAAATCCATCAAAAAAATAATCCGCAAATGAAAGAAAATCTCCAGTATTGATATTTAAGTTACATGCCATATTTACATCATTTAATTTAGCAGTATTACAATCAATGCATGAAATCTCCAACAGTTTAATAATGGAGCGTTCCACAAGAAGTTTGATATGTACTTTCCTTCAATAGATTTCCCTCCGCATATTTAATTTTTCTCAGCTACACAAACCAGGATTTGACTTACTTATTTTCTTAAAATCTCATGTGGAGCTTCTATTTCATTTGCCAGGGTATGCTCTGTTAATTCTGACATCAATTTCAGCTTTTTATTAATCAACGGTCGCATACAGTTTGGAACATGCTCCTGATGTGCCCTGTGGATTGCTACACATTCTTTACAATTTCCATGGTAGCGACAGGCTTTCAGGCAAGGACAATGATCTTTGTCTTTGTATTCCTTACGAAATTCCGCTGCAAATTCTTCTTGCAGTCTTAGCCCCTCTGTACGATTTCCCTTATGAAATTCTGCCATTGCATCCAGTTCTTTCTGATTTCCTTCAATCTTCATGTTATTATAACGCCTCCATTTCAATTATTCCTCAATTTCTGATATTTGACTCCCAGTTCATTACATATTCTTTTTCACCAGTAAATTTATCCAACTGTTCACACTGAATAATGAATCCTTCTCTTTGGTAAAAAGAAATTGCCCTGACATTCTTCTGATATACGCTTAACAGTAATCTAACTTTTTTATCCTTTACACCACTTTACAACTTTATAAAACAATGCTCCTGCTTAACAATCGCCCGTTTTAAGGCATTTATTACTGAGGATGATTTTATTCGGGTTTCGATGTTTTTCACACCCCTTTCCAAATCCCGATTGTTATCATCAGTATATCATTTGTTACCACGTCAATCTATACAAGCACGTTCTCTTATTATAATGTAGGCAATCACCTTCTGCAATAACTGGTTTATCCACCATTTTTGTGTTAATATAAAAGTAATAAAATACATTTAAGGACAAGAAGGGTGTAAATATTATGGATATTTCAGATTTTGTTAAGAAAGCAAAAGAATATAATGTTCTTGGAATCAAAATTTCAAAAGATAATGAACTTGCAGCAGAGTGGTACAGCGAACCGGAATGCAGAAGGAATATTTATTCTGCAACAAAGAGTTTCACATCCTGTGCAGTTGGCTTTGCTGTTCAGGAAGGGCTGATCGATCTTAATGAAAAACTAACAGAAGCATTTTCAGGTGACTTACCGGAGTGTATAGATGAGAACCTGAAAGAAGCAACTGTTCGTGATCTTCTTACCATGTGCCTTGGACAGGAGAAGGGCAGTCTGATGGGAGAACAACGACCTTTATATGAAGAAGATAACTGGGTAAAAATGTCTCTGGCTATTCCCTTTAAGTATAAGCCGGGTACACATTTTGTGTATAATAACGTTGGCCCCTATCTGGCAGGCATTCTTGTACAAAGACGCTCCGGCTGCGATCTGGTTTCTTACCTTACACCCAGACTTTTTTCCAAACTTGGAATAAAACGTCCTACATGGGAGACTGATCCACTTGGAAACAGTTTTGGAGCCGGCGGATTATTTCTGACCCTTTCTGAACTTCACAAATTTGGACTGTTTTATCTTAACAAAGGCAAGTGGAATGGAAAACAGATACTGTCTGAGAAATGGATAGAAGAAAGTACAAAGGCAGCTGATGTTGGATACTATGCTTATCTTTTCTGGCGTGGTGAATATAATTCTTTCCGGGCGGATGGAAAATACTCCCAGATATCTATGATCCTTCCGAAAAAAAACGCAGTCGTTTCGTTTGTTTCAGAATGCCGCAGGGGAGACGAACTTCTGAAGACAGTTTATGAGCGTGTCTGCGCAAAACTGTAATATCTTTTCTCCGCGGAAAACCAATCTTCTCTTTCTATAATGCTGAGTTAGTGGATATGGGAGTTTCCGCGGAGAGAATCCAATTTCCTGTTTTAAGGCAATCGCCGATTATTTGAGAAAATAATACTACAATCAGAACCCGATTCTGATTTGGCTGCTACCCTGCTTGGTTTCCACGCAGCAGAAAAGCGACGGGGTTCCCCGCCGCAATATCTCTTATACTTGATCAACCACCATTGGTTCTGTCTCTCTGTAGAACCGCCGCTGCTCTACCCTGAAAAGCTGCTCCAGTCGTGCCAGGCTGTCCAGTCGCCCTTCGTACTCCTCTTTATTCTCCACATGTATAATAAACGGAGCAATATCTGCCTGCAGGCATTGCACAAATGCAATGATGCGGGTTACCTTATAACATGAGAAAAGCATTAAACAAGGAGACTCACGCCAAAACTATGAATCTCCTTGTTTAATAAAGGTTCGAAGTATCCCTCCGGGTATATCTATATCTTATTTTTGATTAATCTCTGCGAATCCAGCAGCATCAATTTTTAATTCTATTTTTTCGCCTTTTTAAGTTCTTTCCATTGAGAAAAATCCATTTCATATCTTCCTGTTTCGGTCTTGCCCTCCTTTTTCTCATATGTAGCGGTCACAAAATAATGCTCTTCTTCTGCTCCTGTTCTCTGTCCGTCTTTAAGTTTTGGTTCCGGCCAGGAAGGGTTCTGATCATTACCGGAACTTTTTGCAGTATCGACAACTGTCCATTTGTCTATTTCATAGTAATATTTTGTAGCATACACAGGCTCCTTCCGGTAGACTGGTTTTTCTACATCTTCGGTGTAGGTTTCCTCAGTATATACCGGAACGCTTTCCGTTTGCTCCTCAAAATATCCATTTCCAAGATCAACATAAGAACTCTTCTCTTCGTAGTGGTCTATGACGCTGCGTGTTTTGGTTTCTGTAACTGTCTTGTAATGGTCGAGAACGTCTTTGTAGGATTGAATTTCACTTTTTGTATATTGCAGCCTCGCATCATCGGGCAGCGACCAGTCACTTTCATTGTGAGTTACAACCTCTTCAATGTCAATGGTTCTTTCCCAATCCAAGTCATCAATTGTTACATTTTTGACCTTCGGTGCCAGGCATGACATCATGCCAAAAATGATTGCTGCGAAGATTCCCAGAATGAGCAGCACCCGCCTCAGCAGTGGCTTTTTCTTTGGTGTATTTGGGGGGATATTTTTCTGGCAGGATTCTTTTTTCTCTTCTTTCTTTCGTTTCTTTTCCTCTTCCTGCTGCCTCATCTCGAAGTAGTTTCTCTCCGAATCTTCTTTTGTGGCACCACAGTTTTTGCAGACATTCAGATCGTCGCTGTTAAGACTGCCGCAAAAGCTGCACTGCCAGTCCGGATTACGGCTGATCTTTTCTGCTTCCTCCTCAGAAACATATTTAATTTCATCCGGCATATAGAATTTTGTATTTTCGTCCTGCGGATGCCCACAATCGGGACAGGTTTTTTGACCGGCTCTAATCCTTTTATTCCCACAAAACGGGCAATCCCAGAGACCTTCGATTATCTTTCCCATACAAACTCTCCTCTTCTTTTCCCTCAATAACAATTCCAACAAGTGTTTATATTCCACTTCGGTTTTATAATTTTGTGCAGTTTTTTATTTGCTCATTTATAGATTACTGTTTATTTTTCATCTCTGCTACTCTGTCCAGAATCTGTTTCTTTAATTCTTCTACATTATCGGTCCGATATTTTAATCCTGCTGCGGAGATATGTCCTCCACCGCCAAAAGGTTTCAACAGTTCATTAACATTGATCCATTTCCCGTCTGAACGGAAAGAACATCTCCACCCGTTTTCTTCTTCCTCATACATGGTAAAACCAAGTTCAATATCGTCGCAATCACGCAGAATCGTGCTGATACAGTGGATGTCTTCGTATGTGATATCTTTTTCGGCAATTTCCTTCTGTCCCATAATAACATAGGCAACCCGGCCATCCATCGCACGTACTGCTCCATGAAGAATATCGGCTCTTTTGTACAGAATGTCCAGGGTATCACTGTGTAAGGTTTTCATAATCCTGCCATGGTCAACTCCCATAGCCATCAGATCAGCTACTGTCTGAAAAATACCCTGGTTTGCCCTTGCCAGTCCTCCGGTATCATGCAGGATGCCAAGGTAAATATAATCTGCGGCATTGGGGTACGCTTCTTTTTGGGCTGCATTTAGAAGCAGTTCGGAAGAAAGCATATGGTATACATTTTCCGCACACGCCTCAGAAACCTTTGTCCAGTTCACATCTCCGTATCCTTCATTGGAAGCGTGATGATCAATAACAATGCTGGCAGCGGCATTTTGGTAATATTCCAATCCGATCATACGCTCCAGAGTTGCATTATCACAAACTATGACACAATATTGTTTTCCGGATATATCCGGCATCTCAAAAGGAACAAATATCTTATCTTCCACGACCATTTTTTTCGGGCCGCGCTCCAACGTTTTTGCAAGGTATGGAAACACCCTGTATTGTGGATAATTGACATGGATATAGTGCGCAAGGCTCATCACCGATCCGGCAGCATCGCCATCCGGATTTAAGTGTCCCAGAATCACTACAGTGTCCAGATTGCGCGTCTGCATGGTTTCATCAAAAACAGTATCAAAATTAAACTCTGTCATTCTTACCTCCTTCGTATATCACTTCCCTGTTATATTTTAATTTTATCATCTAGCAGATCAGATAGCAAGTTGTGGGCACATACAAGCCAAAATTCGTTACTGTTCATTCCGTTCACAGTAACGTAGCCAAAATTCATTCCAGATTGCATTATTTTGCGGAATTGCTATAGAACCAAAAGAGACAAAGGAGACCACTTGTCTCTTTTGGTCTCTTTTCTGTCTCTTTTAAAAAAACTATAGCAATTTCATAAGATTTCTATAGTTTTTTCAGGGTTTCTGTACTATAATGAAACCCATAAAGAGATTGTCATATCAAAAATGGTAATATAATTTTCTGCTAGAAAATCAGATCATCTCCCATCAAACTGGAAATTTAGGGAAAGTTGTTCTGATATTATTATGAAAAAGATGATCGAAGCCCAGGAAAGACAGATGTCCAGTGGTTCCCAGGGCGGACAGTACTAATCAGATAAAAGCCTCTCAGTTGAGGAACTGAAAAAAACCGATGGTGATGACTGAAAACAGTCAAATCCATCGGTTTTTCTATAAAAGCGAATTAATAAAATCAGATCATCCCTATCAGATGTACGATCAGTGCAGCCACCCAGGCAATCACACACTGCCATACCACAACACCAACAGCCCATTTGCTGCCCATTTCACGTTTGATTGAAGCGATAGCCGCCACACATGGTGTATAGAGCAAACTGAATACCAGCAGGGATGCTGCTGCCAACGGAGTCAGTACAGAGGCAATATTTCCACTGAAAAGTACTTCCAGAGTAGATACCACGCTCTCTTTTGCCATAAATCCGCTGATAAGAGCTGTACAGATTCTCCAGTCTCCCAGTCCGATTGGTTTAAATATAGGTGCCAGGACTCCCGCCACCATTGCCAGAATACTGTCTGCAGAATCTTTTACAAGATTTAAATGCAGATCAAAGCTCTGCAGGAACCAGATTATCATTGATGCAAGCAGGATAATAGAAAACGCTCTCTGCAGGAAATCTTTTGCTTTTTCCCACAAAAGCTGACCTACATTCCTTGCTCCCGGCAGCCGGTAATTGGGAAGTTCCATGACAAACGGTACGGGATCTCCCTTGAAAAGAGTTCTGTTATACAAAAATGCCGCCAGGATTCCCACCAAAATTCCAAGCAGGTAAAGACCTGCCATAATAAATCCGCCCTTCTTCGGGAAAAAAGCACTTACAAAGAAAGAATAAATCGGCAGCTTCGCAGTACAGCTCATAAATGGAGTCAGCAAAATCGTCATCTTTCTGTCACGCTCACTTGTAAGTGTACGTGTGGCCATAACAGCCGGAACCGTACATCCGAATCCGATCAGCATTGGTACAATGCTTCTTCCGGAAAGGCCGATCTTACGCAGAAGTTTGTCCATCACAAAAGCAACACGTGCAACGTATCCGCTGTCTTCCATAAGAGACAGGAAGAAAAACAGGGTTACGATAATCGGCAGAAAACTGAGTACACTTCCCACACCTGTAAAAATACCGTCAATGACCAGGCTATGCATGGCACTGTTTACATTTGCTGCTGTCAGTGCTGCTTCTACCAGCGCAGAAACCTTATCAATTCCAATCTCCAGAAGCCCCTGAAGCCACGCTCCGATCACATTAAAGGTAAGATAAAATACCAATACCATGATTCCGATGAAACAGGGAATCGCTGTATATTTTCCTGTAAGAATCTTATCAATTTTCTCACTTCTGATTCTTTCTTTGCTTTCTTTAGGCTTTACAACTGTCTGTTCACACAAACGCTCAATAAAGTCAAAACGCATATCTGCGATCGCAGCGCTTCTGTCAACCTGACGCTCTGTTTCCATCTGCTGTACGATATGCTCCAGCATCTCAGTCTCATTTGTGTCCAGCTTCAGCTTCTCAAGAATCAGCGGATCTCCCTCGATTGCCTTGGTTGCTGCAAAACGGGTAGGAATATCAGCCTGCGCCGCATGATCCTCAATCAGGTGCATGACCGCATGAATACAGCGGTGTACTGCACCGTCATGGTCACTCTTATCACAGAAATCCTGACGCAGCGGATGTTCCTGATATTTCGCTATATGTAACGCATGGTCAACCAGCTCATCAACCCCTTCATTCTTTGCTGCGGAAATAGGAATTACAGGTACTCCAAGCAGCGATTCCATCTTATTTACATCTATAGAACCCTGATTTCCCAGCACTTCATCCATCATGTTCATTGCAACTACCATAGGAATATCCATCTCCAGAAGCTGCATGGTCAGATACAGATTTCTCTCAATATTGGTAGCATCCACAATGTTGATGATCGCACTTGGTTTCTCATCCAGGACAAAATTTCTGGAGACAATCTCCTCACTGCTGTAAGGGGACATGGAATAAATTCCCGGAAGGTCTGTGATTTCTGTATCCGGATGGCCTTTAATCGAACCGGTCTTACGATCCACCGTTACTCCTGGAAAGTTTCCCACATGTTGACTGGAACCTGTCAGTTGGTTAAACAGTGTAGTTTTTCCACAATTCTGATTTCCCACCAATGCGTACGTCAGTGTAGTTCCCTCAGGCAGTGGATGTTCATCTTCTCTGGAATGATACTTTCCATCCTCTCCAAGTCCCGGATGTGCCAGGTCGCTTACAGCCTCTATTCCGGCGTGACTTCTACTTCGCTTCGGAATCTGTTCGATTTCTATCTGCTCTGCTTCCGCAAGTCTTAATGTCAGTTCATATCCATGTACCTGTAATTCCATGGGATCTCCCATGGGTGCAAACTTCACGACTGTGACCTCAGCTCCCGGAATCATACCCATATCCAGGAAATGCTGACGCAGGGCACCCTTGCCGCCAACCGACGTGATCACAGCACTTTTTCCGATTTCCAAATCTTTTAATGTCATTTTCAGTCGCTCACCTTTTGTATTTGTATTTGGTTATCATCGTCGTTATTATAGCAATCCTCGTAAATAATGCATCTTAATCCAGCCCATCAGAGTGTGAAATCCTGCGTCAGATATCTTTGCCGTGCGTCAGCACGCCTGCAGATATCTTCCTTGTCTTTCACACTCTGCTGAACTGTCTTAAATGCATTATTTACGAGGATTGCTATAGCCGATTTTTCTCAATAACCTTATGCAGATAGCTTATACTAACTGATAATTTTTGTCAAGTAGCAGGTATGTCTCAATTTTTTATAACCGAAAGCACAAAAAACTCAGATGAATTTATGTTATCATCTGAGTTTCTCAATGTCTTAACCTGACAGGTCATTAAACCTGTCTGTGATTACTTCATTACTTATTATTCTGATCATTCTCAAGTAACTGATTTATGTGATTGCCATGAGATTTGAAAATTGTTCTTATCTTTTATATGTCAGATCCACACAGAACCTGTAATATCACCGTTAATTACATAATATGCTTTGTTCTCTTCAGGTTTGATATAAATCTTAATATCTTTGAGATCTTTCTCCTTTTTACCCAGTTCGTCTGTCCAGATTCTTCTGACATTACTTAAAATATTTTTTGTATATACTTCTCTGCCCATGAACTGAATATATACTTCTGCTGTTGCTTCTTTCTTAGTGGTTCTTCTTGTTGTCTTCTTCTCGGCAGCGGTCTCTTCAGCCGGTTTCTCAGCTGTCTTAGCAGGAGCCTTCTTTGTAGTTCTTTTCGTTGTTTTTGTTGGTTTTGCAGCAGTCTTTGTTGTTTTAGCTGTCTCTTTTTTCTCGGCTTCTTTCTCTGTTTCTGCCGGTTTCTTTTCTACAGTGTCTGCTGCTTTAGCTGTTTCTTTCTTCTCGGTTTCTTTCTCTGCTTCTGCTGATTTCTTTTCTGCAGTCTTTCTTGTTCTTCTTGCTGCCGGTTTCTTTGCTGTTGTTTCTTTCTTTACAGTCTCTGTTTCAGCAGTTTCTTTCTTGTTTGCTTCTTTATTTACAGCTACTTCTTCAGCAGTTGTCTTTGCAGGAGCCTCTTTAACTTCGGTTGTCTTCGCAGTGGATGTGTTGAGATCTGCTGTAGTTGCTTTTGTTGCCATATGATTAGCCTCCTTACAAGGTATAAGTATTCGTAACTGCTCAGTTTTGTACAGTTACAGGTATTCTTATGTTACCGAAAATATGATAAACAGTAACATTCTTTTATGAAAATAGAATACTACGAATCTTCTGCTTTTGCAATGTTTTTCTGTTTTTATAATTTAGGCATCTTATGAACAGTAACATGAACCGCATTATTTTTTACTCTGTATCCGTCATTTTCTATAGTCCTAGATTCTGCAGATCTTCCTTCATATATGCCGAAAGTCTCCTCTGAAGTTCCTCATTCTGCGGAAGGCTTAAATCCCCGTCAAGGGACAGAATCTCTGCGGCCGTCTCACTGGCAGCCTTCAGGATATCAGCATCCTGATAAATATCTCCCAGTTTAAATTCCAGCAGACCACTCTGGCGGATTCCAAAAAGATCACCAGGACCGCGAAGCTTCAGATCCTCTCCTGCAATATAAAATCCATCATTGGATTTGTTCAGAATCTGCAGACGTTTAGAAATTTCCTTTGCACCATTTCCCTGCATAAAAATGCAATATGACTGATATTCCCCTCTACCGACACGCCCGCGAAGCTGATGAAGCTGTGCCAGCCCGAAACGCTCGGCATTCTCCACCATCATCACTGTAGCATTAGGCACATTCACTCCTACCTCAACTACAGTAGTAGATACCAGAATCTGAATTTCCCCTGCGGCAAAAGCCTCCATGATCACATTCTTCTCTTTCGCTTTCATCTTTCCATGAAGAGAAGCAATCTTTATATCCGGCGAAAAAACATTGCGAAGCTTCAGGGTATAATCCAGCACATTTTCCCCATCCATCCCTTCGCTCTCCTCCACCATTGGACAGATCACATAAACCTGCCGTCCCTGACGGATCTGCTTCTCCATAAAGGAATAAGCCTTCGGCCTATAAGAAGTATCCACCACACAATTTTTAATGGGAAGTCTCTGCGCAGGAAGTTCATCAATTACTGAAATATCCAGATCCCCGTATATAATGATCGCCAGCGTCCTTGGAATCGGTGTAGCACTCATCACCAGCACATTAGGCGGGTTTCCCATAGTAGTCAGTGCTTCCCTCTGTTTCACACCAAAACGATGCTGCTCATCTGTAATAACCAGTCCAAGATTATTGTACTGCACTTTTTCCTGAATCAGCGCATGCGTTCCTATCACTAGGTTAGCCTCTTTTGACGCGATCAGCGCATATTTTTCCCTTTTCTCCTTCGCAGTATCTGATCCTGTCAGCAAAACCGGATGCCCAAAATCAATATTCTGTTCCTGCAACAACTTCTCCATTGCCTGAAAATGTTGCCTTGCAAGAACCTCCGTAGGTACCATAAGCACTGCCTGATATCCATTCTCCACAGTCATGATCATTGCGAGAAACGCAAGGATCGTCTTACCGCTTCCCACATCTCCCTGCACCAGTCTGGACATCAGGGCCTGGCCGCTTAAATCCCTCTCAATCTCATGCCACACATTCAACTGCGCCTTTGTCAGATCATAGGGCAGACTTTCAATAATCTGCTCTGTCGTCCACACCGGATGCATGGGAAACGCATTCGGTGCTTCCTCCGTCTTCTCTTTCAAAGACTGCACAGCAAGAATAAAAAGAAGAAACTCGTCAAACACCAACCTTCTCCTTGCAGCTAACAGCTCCTGCATATTTTTGGGAAAATGAATCGCAGGAATCGCAAAATTCCTGTCTGCCAGGTGGTACCTCTCCTTATACTCATCTGCCAGATACTCTGCCTGAAGCTTCTGCTCATCAAGCACCTGATGGATCAGCTTCACGATCGTCTTATTAGAAAGCCCCGCAGTCAGTCCATAAATCGGCTGAAGACTGTGCAGAATCTCCTCATAAGCCGCAGGCGTAAAAATCTCAGGGTGCTCCATCTGCAGCTTCCCCTGCTTCCTGACGACACGCCCCCGCAGAACAAACCTGCTGCCTTTCCTGACTGCAGAGCGCAGATACGGTGCATTAAACCACGTAACAGAAATTTTCCCCGTAAGATCTGCCACAGTGGTCGTGATCACCTGAAGATTCCGCACCTGATTCACATACACACCCGTTATAACCGCCACAGAAATCGCCACAACAGCTCCCTCTTCCAGAGACCGGATCTCAACAGGCTCCTCATACGCATCATAATTACGTGGATAATAACTCAGAAGAGATTCCATATCCGTAACTCCTATTTTCGCAAATAACTTTTCCGTTTTCTCCCCCACGCCCTTCAAAGTACGCAAAGATGTTGACATATACCACCGATTCCTTTCTACTACAATATAATTATGAATATCCCTTACAGCCAGTAAAAATTATCTATCTTATCCCTGCAAAAAATAACCAAATCAAGCAACCCTCTTTCTTCAATCACAATAATCTGCCGACAATAAACTTCCACTATCCAAATCTCAGGCAGGAAAATATTTGTGTCAGGATGCATTTGCAGGTATCTTAGAGATTCTTAGGCGAAAAAAATCTGCGTTATGAGCCGGCTGCATCACTGTCTGAGCGAAGTTTGCAACGGAGCGAGTTTGACAAGACGGCTCATGCTTTTAGCAGATTTTTTTCACCTTAGAATCTCTTAGATGCCGAAACCGCATCCTGACACAAATATTTTCCTGCCGTCCCCTTTTATAACACGAAAACGGATATACCCACCCTCAACAATGGCCTATACCCGTTTTCATCACATGAACTATTCGTTTATCTCTCTCAAAAACTCTATTATCCTACTCTACAGAAATAACATAATAATAAATCGGCTGTCCACCCGCATTCAGTTCCACATCACAATCCGGATAAGCCTCCTCCAGAGCCGTTGCCAGCTCCTCAGCTTCAGCCTCCTCAGTATCAGCACCATAATAAATACTGATCACCTCAGACTCATCATCCACCATCTGGGCAACTGTCTCCTTGGCAACTTCCATGCGGTCCTTGCCAACAGCCAGGATTCCATGATCACCGATACCCATCATATCACCCTCATGGATCTCCTTATCATCAATCCTTGTATCACGCACAGCATACGTGATCTGTCCGGTCTTCACATGTTCGATTGCCTGAAGCATAGCCTCAGTATTCTCCGCACTGTTCTTCTCGGGCACATAACTGATCATGGCAGTAATTCCCTGCGGAATGGTCTTAGTCGGCACAACCACGATCTCTTTATCCTCAGTAAGATCCCTTGCCTGGTTTGCAGCAAGAACAATATTCTTATTGTTCGGGAAAATATAAATAGTCTTTGCATTTACTTTTGCAATGGCATTGAGCATATCCTCTGTACTCGGGTTCATTGTCTGACCGCCCTCGATCAGGTAATCCACACCCAGTTCCTTAAAGATCTCTGTCATTCCCTTTCCCACAGATACGGAAATAAAGCCTACTTCCTTCGGCGGCTGTGCTGCTTCTTCTTTTTCTTCCTGTTCTGCCTGTTCTTTCGCCATTTTCTCGGCATCCTTTATAAGCTTCTCCTGATGCTCCTCACGCATATTGTCAATCTTCATACGTGAAAGTGCACCAAAGGTAAGGGCTTTCTCAATAGCCTGTCCGGGATGATTGGTATGAACATGAACCTTCACGATCTCGTCATCTGCAACAAGCACAATAGAATCACCAAGAGACATCAGGAATTTCTTAAATTCATGCTCTGTCTCCTCGGACATCGGCTGGTTCAGAAGAATAATAAACTCTGTACAATAACCAAATTTAATATCAGCCTCTGTCTGTGCATCGATCTTAGTCACAGCAGGACCTTTTGCCTTGTCAAACTGTGTATAATCAATCTCTTTGCCAAGGAAACCATCATATGCACCATGGTATACTTCCAGAAGTCCCTGTCCACCGGAATCCACTACTCCTGCTTCTTTCAGAACCGGCAGCATCTCCGGTGTCTTTGCCAGAGTTTCCTCCGCATGAGCGATCACGCTCTGGAAAAATGTATCCAGATCCTCTGCTGTCTCCGCAAGCTCTACAGCCTTGGCAGCAGCCTCTCTTGCAACAGTAAGGATTGTTCCTTCCTTCGGTTTCATGACTGCCTTATATGCAGTCTCCACACCTTTCTCCATGGCTGCCGCGATATCAATGGCATCCAGTTCCTTACTGTTCTTAACACTTCTGGTAAAACCACGCAGAAGCTGAGAAAGAATAACACCTGAGTTACCTCTTGCACCGCGCAGAGAACCGGAAGAAATCGCCTTGGCCAGTGACTCCATGTCAGGCTCTCCCAGAGAACCTACTTCTGCTGCTGCTGCCATGATCGTCATTGTCATATTGGTTCCTGTATCTCCATCCGGTACCGGAAATACGTTCAGTTCGTTGATCCATTCTTTTTTAGCTTCCAGATTCTTGGCTCCTGCAAGAAACATCCTGGAAAGTATTCTGGCATCTATGGTTTTGTTATTCACCACAAGTTCCTCCTCTATCCTAATCAATTGCGCGTACACCTTCTACATAAATATCGATCTTATCAATCTCCATTCCTGTAAAGGCCTCGACTTTATATTTGACATTGCTGACAAGGTTGTCTGCAATTGTACTTATATTCACGCCATATGCCACAATAACATGGAAATTCAGGCGGATTTTATTGTCCTCTGTAATTCTGACGCTGATGCCATGTTTCAGGCTGTTCTTTCCAAGAAGCTTTACCAGTCCGTCCTTCATACTGACTGCAGCCATGCCTACGATACCAAAACATTCTACAGCAACGCTTCCTGCGTAGGTTGCGATTACATCTGTGTCAATTATGATCTGACCTAATCCGGAATCTATACGTCCATTCATATGGTTACCTCCAATGCTCATTATTGTATGTAAGTGTATTATAACCTCTTTTCACAGAAAAAGAAATATAATTTTTGAGTTTTTTCCTTTTTTGCTTGCAAAAGCACAATTCATCTGTTACAATGTAATCTGTTGAACACAAGGTTACTGTTCAGACGCTATGCACACAGCACGACAGTAACAATAAAGCGTCAAGGAGGTGCTATCATGGCTAAATGTGCAATCTGTGAGAAAGCTGCTCATTTCGGAAATAATGTAAGTCATTCACATAGAAGATCCAATAAAATGTGGAAATCTAACGTAAAATCCGTTAAAATCAAGACTGCTGAGGGTGGAGCTAGAAAGACATATGTATGTACTTCTTGCTTAAGATCCGGTAAAGTAGAAAGAGCATAATAACACCATTACCCCTGTTGCAACAGGGGTATTTTTTTGCAAAAAAGACTGTCCCTCTGTTCAGATATTCTTTACCGAATATTCTGCCTGAGCTGACAGTCTTTTTTTATTTCATATGTCAAACGGGATATTCGCAATCTTCTGTAAAGTTAATGACAGAAAAGATGATATCCCAACAACAGGAAAACTCCGGCCGAAACCACCAGAACCACATTTTCTGCGATCAGCATCCCGATTATCATCCCAATCCCTATGAAAAACAGCATAAAGCCGAACAGCTTTTCCAATTCTTCTGCACCTTTTTCATCGGTTTGCTATAGTCTATGCAAAAATTATTTTTCTGATTCGCCGACAGATTCTTCGTCACCTTTTCCGGAGGTAAAACGGTCTACAAAATCCGGAACCATATCAAGGATTTTGGTGAGACCATCCTGATTTTTCACATTGACCAGCTTAGTTGTTCCATTCTGGATCACAAGCACTGCACAGGGAGTCATCTTTCCTGCCATTCCGCCGCCGCCGTTGTCCTTCTTCTCTCCGGAAAAAGCACCGGCACCTACACCGAAAGATACATCCATCAGAGGAAGAATGATCGTATCGCCTACATGGATTGCCTCTCCTACCACTGTTTTCGCAGAAATAAAACTGTCCATTCCCTTGAATAATGAATTTACGGTTTCTTTAAAATTGTTTTCATTTGCCATGGTCATGCCCTCCTGGTTTTCCAACGTTTTATAACGTATTTTATATTTTTATTGAAATAAATACTCACTGCTGCCCGCACAGGAACAAATCCGTAGATCCTGCCTTTTGCCCTGATGTTTCCATACAGATAATTCTCACTGTCAAAACGGGGATTAATCTGTATACAGTTTTTGTGAAATGGAATTGTCATCCCAAGTACAGCAAGTGCCGCACCTGTCAGCGCCGGATCTTCAAAAGAAAAAGTAACCTGCCCTTCTATCCTTGTAGGAAAAATATGCTTAAGCAAAAATTTTCCATGTTTCCATACAAGTTTTCTGGCAGCTGTTACTCTGGGATGTTCTATAAACGCCTTCCACCAGGACACATTCTTCTTAATCTTCCCGAATGTCCTGCGGATATTTTGCAGTTTTGTACGAATCGACTGAAATATATTTCGGATCCGGTCATAGATCCTTTTTATAAAAAACTGCCTCTTCTTTAGACTATTCCGATCTGTATCATCTGCATTCAGTTCCTGCTGTCCGGATATCTGACTGTTTCTGATCCTCTCTGTATCAGCAGATGTATCTGAAGCTGAATTTCTGTCTGTTTTCAGATCCTCAGTCTCCATATTCTCTGATTTCGGGTGATCAACCACTGATTTTTTATGCTCTTCTTCCCTGTTTCCGTCTGTGCCGGATACAGATACCTTTTCTGCGCCGGATTTCTCCGGATTTTTCCCGGATTTCTTTGTTACAGCCCTCTTCTCCTGCCGTTTTTTCAACAACTTGTCTACAGGAATTCCAAACAGATGAAAGGATATCTCCATCTGCTGATCTTTCCATTCCGCTCTCAGCGAAATCCCATGAAACAGCCAGCTTACGATACCCTCTCCCTCTGTCTGTTTCCAGCCACCTTCTGCCTTGACAGCTGATGCCTTATATCTTACAGGACAGAACAGTACAAGAAGAACTGCCAGTAAAAGAAGGCCCAGCAAAATTCCCAGGATGATCAGTATAAATTTAAGGATCAGCCATAAAATATGTAACATATTCTCACCTGTTTTCTATATATTCAGCTGTTGCGAAGGTTCCCGTTTCCCTGTACATTTCATCGATCAGACTTCGCACCATCTCCAGGGCTTCCTCTTTGCCCTTCGCCATTCCTATGATCTTCGGACAGATTCCATAAAAGCTCTTCTGTATCAGCATTGCTGCAGGAATAATATCCATCAGATTCACAGGATTCTCTGACAGAGTAAGGAGATAAATGCCCAGAACCGGTTTTCCGCTGTTCAGTTTCTTTTTTATCTTCTCAGGATCCTTTACAGATTCCCCTGCAAGAAAATTCTCCTGCCATTTCAGCATCTTACACCCTCTCCCGTTTCTATAACACTTCAGTTACAGTATTTCCATTTTCTCCAAAATTTAAACCGGGCTGCGTTGCAAAAAAAACACAGCCCTGTTCTCTCGTTAATAATACTTATGCTGTTTTCCCCAGAGTCCATTGCTTCTCATCTCCAAATATTCCTGATAAGCACGCTCTACGATCTGCTTCTCGTTTGAAAACCTCAGCAGATGATAGATCTCATGAAATTTATAATATCCGGAATCTACAAAAAACTCCTCTCTCTGGGGCTTACTATGATAATTATCCGCAGTCATAAGATACCAGTGTACCTCTTTGGAAACCACGTCCTCCGGAACGGTAAAGTTATATTGGCTCTTTCCGATGTATTTCACAATGGTCGCACGCACTCCAGCCTCTTCCATCACTTCCCGCAATGCTGTCTGTTCATGCGTTTCGCCTGGTTCCACTGTTCCTTTCGGCAATACCCAGCCCTCATAACGGTTCCTGTAAGATTTATACAAAGTAAGAATCTTACCCCGATGAATTACCACACCGCCACAGCTCGTTGCTTCTATCATAATGCAATCCCTCCTGTTTTGCGTGGTATTATAAACTGAGTATAGTATATCTCTTTTTTTCCAAACCCGCAAGCTATAAATATCATTTCATAACATATTACCGATTAATTAGTTACTGTTCACTCCGTTCACAGTAACGTAGCCAAAATTCATTCCATATTGCAGGCAATCTGGAATTTATTATTGCTTATCATAATAATACGCATCAAATATCTGCTCTGCGATGGGCACTGCTGCTTCACTTCCGGTACCGCCATTCTCAACAATGATCGCAACTACCAGATCCGGATCATCCACGTTGGAATAACCGATAAACCAGGAATGACTGGAACCATTCTCATCAAATTCCGCTGATCCGGTCTTACCTGCCACTGTATATCCTCTTCCGTTCAGAGCCGATGCGGTTCCGTTTTCCACAACACCTTTCATAAGCTTTCCAAGGATATTCGCCTCATTTGTTGTCATCAGACGTTTATAGCTCTCCGGCTCTGTTGTCTTCACTGTCTCTCCGTCTGAACTTACAACAGAATCAATGAGATAAGGCTTCATGAGCTCCCCGCCATTGGCGATCGCACTGGTAATCAGCGCCATATGCATAGGTGATACCAACGTATTACCCTGTCCGATGGCAGTCTGCATAACCTCTGCAACAGAAGATTTTCCATTTAATGTAAAAGTACTCTTTTTATAGGAAGAAAGCGGAAGACTCTTATTAAAAAGAAGATCCTCGGCTGTTTTTTTCAGAGAACTGCCTCCGAGCATGGTTCCGATCTCTGCAAATGCACTGTTACAGGAATGGGCAAAAGCACTGTAAAAATCTTCCTGTCCATGAACAGTTCCGCCATAGCACCTGATCGTGTGATCTTCTCTGGTAATACTTCCCTCACAAAGATAGGAAAATCCCTCCAGACTGCCCTTGGTTCTGAAATAGTCCAGGGCAGTTACCACCTTAAATGTAGATCCCGGAGGATAGGCTCCGTTTGTAGCTCTGTTCAACAGACTGCTGTCATTGGAATCATTCACCAGTGTGTCCCAGTTCTGGGAAATAGTATTCGGGTCAAAGTCCGGTCTGCTCATTTCCACCAGAATCTTACCTGTAGAGGGTTCTATGGCAACAACCGCCCCTCTCCTGTCACCAAGTGCATTATAGGCAGTTGACTGAAGATCTGCGTTTAACGTCGTGATCACAGAATCACCCGTATTTTTCTGATTCTTAAACTCATTTTTCATCTGGTTCAGGAAAAATTCATGAGAAGTCAGAAGCTGGAAGTTCGCCTCTGATTCCAGTCCGCTTTTTCCATTAGTGTCATATCCGACTACATGAGCGAACATATTTGCATAGGGATAAGTACGTTCCTCTGTTCCGTCTTCGTAAACATTGGTCTGGGCAAGCACCTGCCCATCTGCAGATATGATCTTACCTCTTACAACCCTGTCTGAAAAAGTATCCTGCCTTGTATTATAGGGACTATTGATAAAATCATCGCTCTTTGCATAATTAAAGTAGATCAGATATCCGATCATACTGACAAAGATCAGCACAAAAAAGCAGGATACCAGTGTATACTCTCTGTTACGGGGCCTTCTCTTTTCAGAAATCTCCCGGGCTTTGCGCTTCTGGCGCTTCTTCAACTCTCTGCGCCGTTCCTTTTCTTCGATATCTCTCAATTTCTTCGTCCTCATCTTCTCTCAAAATATACAATCCCTGAATGATCGCCAGCATCAGTACTGTACACGCGACAGAACTTCCTCCATAGCTGACCAGAGGAAGAGTTACACCTGTCATAGGGATAAATTTCGTTGCTCCGCCAATTGTCAGAAATACCTGAAATGCATATTCCGTACCAAGTCCAAGTGCGATCAGTTTGTAGAATGGTTTCTTAATCTTAAGCGCAATATTTACGATCATCAAAAAGAAACTCATACATACCAGGATCAGGCAGATTGCAAAAATCCCACCCAGTTCCTCACAGATTGCACTGAATATAAAGTCATTCTTGACAACAGGGATCTTCTCAGGCGAACCCTGACACAATCCCATTCCAAACCATCCGCCGGTTCCAATGGCAAACAGTGACTGGACGATCTGGTATCCTTCATTCTGATATACCGCCATGGGATCCTTCCAGGCTGTCACTCTCTGACGCACATGGCCAAACAGATGATATGCGACAACTGCCCCTGCAGATCCGCCTGCAAGACCAAGTGCCAGATATCCCACATTTCTGGATGCCACATAAATCATCACAAGATATGCCGCAAAGAAGATCACTGCACTTCCAAGGTCTCTGGAAAGTACAAGAATCCCCACATGCAGTCCCGCCACTACCGTAGCCTGGACCACTTTTGAAAAATCAGCACCATGTCTCAGCAATGCCGCCATAAAAAACACAAATGTAATCTTTATCGCCTCTGAAGGCTGGATTCCCATCAGGGAAAGTTTTGCTCCATAGCTTGTCTTTGCAAGCACAAATACCGCCGCCAGCAAAACGATTCCGATTCCCGCATAAACCCATGTCAGGTCCTTGAGAAATTTCATCTTCCTGATCAGGACAGGTACGATCAATGCCACCACATTTACGCCTGCCACAATCACCAGCTGTCTGGTAGCTGTGGAAACATCCAGCCTGCACAGCATAATAAATCCTACGCTGAGAAGCATGCACATATTGTTGAGCAGTAAAATCGATGCTTTCTTATAAAAAATCCTGTACAAAATCTGGATTCCCGCAAAAAATGCCATCATTTCGACATAAAACAACACGACCTGAAACTTACCTGTCTTCAGGTAGATGACCAGAAACGCAGTGAAATCCATAAAAAAGATAAGCATCAGCTGCTGGCGCAGCGATTCGTTTCTCTCCTCCTCACTCTGCTGTTTCACCAGATAGAAACAGTGAAAGGTATAAATCACCATCAGGGTAAGGATCACATACTTGGATAATTCTACAATTACATTAATCATATGCCTTACTCGGCTCCTCTTTTAAAATGTCCCTTTGTATATTCCCGTTTCGGAGGATTCTTCCCATCACGATAAACAGCTCTGAACTCTTCATATATCTTCACCGCATCCTGAGGCTTCTCAATGGTAAATGCAAGTCTCAGGGAAGAGACACCAAGTCTGTCTATTTGTGATTTCTCTTTCAACAGGCCGTAAGGGATACTGTTGTAAATGATATTATAGCAGGGTATACAGAAATATGTATTCTCAGTTTTCCATGGGTTACATATACATTTCGCCGTAAATTCTTTATCGTAACGGTCTTTTAAAGTTACCCCTTCTTCCTTATGATTACATCCGTAAAGATTTTTATGCACACACTGGGCCGATATCATAAGAGGCAGATATCCGTAGATCAGCATCTCGCTGTCCCGGTTATCTCTGTGGCGGATTTCCCCTTCGTTCAGCTCAAGCGGTACCGTATTTCTGAGGACTTTCTGATCTTTCCAGAAATCAGCAGCTTCATCATTCCATGTATACATACTGTGATCCAGAATACATTTCTCAGCCAGACCTGCCTTTCGCAGAACTGCAAAAGTCTCCAGATTTCTTACCAGAAATCCTGTCATTCCTCTGTCCATCCACTCTCTGATCCTGGTGAGAAGCTCCCGGGGCATCTCACCTCTCATAATATGCGGAAGAGACAGATACATCTCCATTCCTCTGCTTACACAGTCATCCAGGCAGACCTCCATGGCATCAGCGTTCAGATACATTCCATGTATCCCCTCTCTTTTATATAACGCCAGTGCAGTGGATTTTTCTTCACAGGAAATATAAATCGGAAGATTTTTCTGCTTTGGCGAATCTGCTTTTCTTCCGACATCCTCTGATAAGCGTTTCTTCCCATTATTTTCTTCTCTCTTATATGGTTTGAGCAATTCATTTTCCAGAGATTCCAGTGCCTCTCTTCTCGCCTCATTCAGCATTTTCATCGGGATAAAAATATTCTCATCCATCTGGATTTCCAGATTTTCCCACTCATATTCTGTATTTCCAAGCTTCTCCATCTGTGAACGGATGCGCTCCTCTGTCAGCGGCTGGTTCTGCGCATACTGTACCTCACCCACAGACGCAAATCCATGGATTCCCCTGCATGACACATCCAGTATAGCAGGACTTCCCGGAAAAAGAATGAATGTTCCCTGAATTTTTCTTCTTTTTTCTTAATACAGGACTGACATCTCCTGTTTTCTTCTCATTGCTGAATGCCATCATGGACGGACCATTCTGCATCTGATAATAACCGGTACAAGAACCTCCCCTGTTAAACAGATCCAGCAGATATCTCTTATCCTCCTCTGCTACCCTGTAATTCTCAGCTCCCTTCTCAAAAAGAAGATCCAGGTACTTCCGATATACAGAAGTTACCCCTGCTGTATATCCCGGCTGCTTCATCCTGCCCTCTATCTTAAGAGAAGTAACACCAGCCTCCAGAATCTGCGGAAGAATCTCTATCGTAGAAATATCTTTCAGACTCAGAGGACATAGTTCTTGCGCTTTCCTTTTCTCTGACCGTCTGCCATTTTCCCCGCAACAAAGCGCCGTCTGGTAAGGCAGACGGCAAGGCTGTGCACACCTTCCTCTGTTACCGCTTCTTCCACCCAGGATACTGCTCATCAGGCACTGTCCCGAATAACTGTAGCATAAAGCTCCATGGACAAAAGATTCAATCTCAATAGGACTTGTCTCATGCATCCTCCGGATTTCCTCAAGGGAAAGCTCTCTGGCAGTTACCACTCTGGAAGCACCCTGTTCTTCCAGAAACTTCATCCCCTCCGGACCTGTCACAGTCATCTGCGTGCTGGCATGAAGATGCATATCCGGAAACATCTCCCTGATCATCTTAAACACACCCATATCCTGAACGATCACCGCATCCAGACCTTCCTTATAATATGGAAGCAGATAATCATACAACTGTTCAGACAGTTCCCTGTTCTTCAACAGCGTATTCACTGTCAGATAAAGTTTCCTGCCATGGATATGAGCAGTATCAATGGCACGCAAAAGCTCTTCCTCTCCGAAATTCTTCGCATAGGCCCGCGCGCCAAAGGCTGCTCCCCCTACATAAACCGCATCTGCACCTGCACCGATTGCTGCCTCAAATCCCTCATAGGAACCGGCAGGTGCCAGAAGTTCAATCTCTTCTCTTCTCAATTCTATACCTCACGTTTTCTATAACAGTCATCTTAAATGCATTATTTATGAGCATTGCTATAATATTCAAATCGAATACATATGAAACAAATCATAAAGGGGAAATCACCGAAGTAATCCCCCCTCTGTTATTTCAGCAGCTCATCAATCTGCTTTTCCAGTTCCTTATTCTTTCCCTCCAGAAGGCTCTTCTGTTCCAGGGCTTCCTGTTCATGCTTCTGCGCTTCCTCAATCTGCATACGAAGCGAGATCAGCTCATGCTTCAGATCATACATCTCCTGATCCTTCTGCTGTAAATCCTGTTCAAAAACCTCCGCCTGTTTCTTTGCCTTAAAATAGTCATCTGTAATATTCAGGCTGATAAGTGTATGCTTGGTCTCCATGGGCTGTCTGCTGTAACCCGGCATAGCACTTAACTCATCCATCTTTTTATTTATATAGGATGCTACTTTCTGAAAATATTCTTCCGATTCATAGCCTCCCAGCGTAATAATCTTACCACCTATGATTACCTTTGCTGTATTTTTGACCGCCATCCGTACGAGCCTCCTGTATCTTCCTTCAATCTGCCCGGAACCCCGGACATTTACTTCATTATACTCGAAAGCAGTCGAAATGTATAGGAATTTTTAAAAAACTTTTACTTTTTTATATTTTTACGCCCTTAACTTCAGTTTTTCTCCGGCATCTGATAGCCCAGATGCTCATACGCAAGCGCCGATGCCATACGTCCTCTCGGCGTACGGTTCAGGAATCCATTCTGCAGCAGATAAGGCTCATACACATCCTCCAGCGTACCGGAATCCTCCCCTATCGCCGCAGCCAGAGTCTCCAGTCCCACAGGACCACCCTGAAAATTCACGATCATAGTCTGAAGAATCCTTCTGTCAATCTTATCCAGACCATACTGATCCACTTCCAGAAGATTCAGCGCAAAACACGCCACATCATAAGTAATCCGTCCATCATACTTCACCTGCGCAAAATCACGAACCCTCTTCAGCAGACGGTTGGCAAGCCTCGGAGTTCCCCTGGATCTCTTGGCAATCTCAGCCGCACCCTTCTCATCAATCTCCACTCCAAGGACCTGAGCAGAACGGATAATGATCGTCTTCAGCTCCTCATGAGTATAAAACTCCAGATGATGCATCACACCAAAACGGTCACGAAGAGGTGCAGACAGAAGTCCTGCCCTGGTAGTCGCCCCCACCAGCGTAAACTTCGGCAGATCCAGACGTATAGACCTGGCAGAAGCCCCCTTCCCGATCATAATATCAATAGCATAATCCTCCATAGCAGGATAAAGGACTTCCTCCACCTGCCTGTTCAGGCGGTGGATCTCATCCACAAACAGAATATCTCCCTCCTGCAGATTATTAAGGATCGCAGCCATCTCCCCCGGCTTCTCAATAGCCGGCCCGGAAGTCACCTTCATATGAACCCCCATCTCATTGGCAATAATCCCCGAAAGAGTAGTCTTACCAAGCCCCGGAGGACCATAAAACAACACATGATCCAACGCATCATGCCTCTGCTTCGCAGCCTCTATATAAACCTTCAAAGTACTCTTGGTCTTCTCCTGACCAATATAATCATCCAACGTCTGCGGCCGGAGATTCCCCTCCAGAGAAAAATCCTCCTCCGTCACATCCGTAGTTATAATACGTTTCTCCATCTGTTACCCATCCTAACCTATAACAATTCTATAACAATACAGGCAATCCAATCTACCAGAGCGTAAAGTCCTGCTTCAGTTAAAAATTCTTCAGCGCAGCCTTCAAAAGACCTTCCACATCATCCGGCGGCACATCCGTAACCTTACGCACCGCCCGAAGCGCATCCGCGCTGCTGTATCCCAGCGCAACCAGAGCCTCAACAGCTTCCTGCCTGCCATCCGAAACCTCACCGGCTCCCACTGCTGCCCTCTCCTGCTCATGAGCCAGCTTCAATTCAAACGCATCCTCCAGCTTCATCTTATCCTTCAGCTCAAGAATCAGCTTCTGAGCCGTCTTCTTCCCGATACCCGGAGCCTTCGACAACGTCTTCACATCATCCGAAAGAATTGCAAACCTCAATTCATCCGCCGTAATCCCCGCCAGAACCCCCAGCGCAGCCTTCGGCCCCACACCATTCACGCCAAGAAGAAGCTTAAACATCTGCAGATCATCCTTAGTCCTGAACCCATATAGCTTCATGGCATCCTCTCTCACACTGAAATAAGTATGGACCTTCACATCCTCCCCCATACGAATCTCAGACAAATCTGCCCCCGTCATATATATCTCATAACCAATCCCCCCGGCCTCAACAACCACCGAGCTCTCAGTCATATCCACAGCCATTCCATGAACAAACGCAATCATGATACATCCTCCGTCCCACAGCAATCCTCTCCAACATCACATCTGAGCAGATCACCACAAAATTCATCACTTCCGATTCATCATACCACATCCCACCCCATAACGCAAACATATATTCGCGTACACTGTTCGCACACCTTGCGAAACAGTTACTGTTCACTCCGTTCACAGTAACTTAGCCAAAATTCATTCCAGATTGCCTGCGGCAATGGAATTTTGGCTTGTATGTCTAGGGATTTTGGCATATTCATGCCAAAACACCTCGCGGGATAGTGGTGTGTGAACAGTAACGCGAAACAACCAGTAAACAGCGCGGGGCATTATTTCGGTTTGGGTGAATTTTGCAGGAAGCGTAGTAACTCTTAGTTCCGGAAAATCTGCGTTATTCGAAAAATGCTCACTGTCTGAGCCGCTTCGCGGCGAGTTTGAGCATTTTTCGAATGCTTTTAGCAGATTTTCCGAAACTTAGAGTTCCTAGCTTCCGAAACTGAACCCAAACCGAAATAATGCCCCGCGCGTCCCTTAATCGAACAAAAAGAACTGCCATGCCTTCACACAGCAGTTCTTCCTCCCATTACTGAATAATATGTCTCGGACAAACCTCTTTACAAGCCCCACAATTCGTACACTTACTATAATCAATATGCGCACAGAAATTATCAACCGTAATCGCCCCATTCGGGCAAGTCTTCTCACACTTCTTACATCCGATACAGCCAACCTCACACGCAGAAGTAACAGCCTTACCTTTCGCATGAGAACTACACTGCACAAACGTAGTCTGCTCATAGGGCACAAGCTCGATCAGATGCTTCGGACACTTGGCAACACACTTACCGCATGCCTTACAAGCCTCCTTATCAACAACAGCCACACCGTTCACAACATCAATCGCCCCAAACGGACAGGCCTTCACGCAGCTTCCGAATCCAAGGCATCCATAAGTACAGGACTTCGCACCACCACCGGGAATGAAAGCCATCATCTCACAGTCTTCCACACCTGTATACTCATAATTATCCTTCGTCTTCTCACAGGTACCCGCACACTTCACATACGCCACCTGACGGGCAGTCTCCACAACTTCCTGTCCCATGATCGCTGCGATTACTTTTCCGACAGGCTCACCGCCTACCGGACATCCATTTACAGGTGCCTCACCTTTGGCGATCGCTGCTGCCAGACCATCACAGCCGGGATAACCACAGCCACCGCAGTTATTACCGGGAAGCGCCTCACGAACAGCAACTTCCTTCTCATCCACTTCCACAGCAAACTTCTTACCGGCAACACCAAGGAAAACACCGATAAAAAGACCTACTGCCGCAACCAGTACAGTTGCCGCGATAATTGCTCCTATATTCATACCAGTCCCCTCCTTAAATCAGTCCTGAAAATCCGAAGAAGGCAATTGCCATCAGTCCGGCTGTCAGCAGAACTGTAGGGAATCCCTGGAAGGATTTTGGAATGTCATTGTATGCGATTTTCTCACGGATACCAGCCATCAGCACGATGGAAATAGTAAAGCCCACTGCTGTTGCAAATCCGTTCACTGTTCCCTGAAGAACATTATACTCTTTCTGCACGTTTGTAAGGGCAACACCAAGAACCGCACAGTTTGTTGTGATCAGTGGAAGATACACACCAAGTGCCTGATACAGGGAAGGCATTGTCTTCTTAAGGAACATCTCTACAAACTGTACCAGCGCCGCGATCAGCAGGATGAATACGATAGTCTGCAGATAAGTCAGGTTCGTAGGAACCAGGATAGCATTGTAAATAATACCTGTCACAAAAGATGACAGTGTAATAACGAAGATGATCGCACCGCCCATGCCGGCTGCTGTCTCAACACTCTTGGAAACACCAAGGAAAGGACAGAGGCCAAGGAACTGGCTGAGGACTACGTTATTTACAATCGCTGAGCTTACAAGTATGATCAAAAGTTCTTTCATAATCCATTACCCCCTTTTTCCCTTACACATGGTATTGCCACAGGCTGCACAGCTTCCGCCGCAATCAGGATTACTTGGATCAATGCCACGTTTGGCTGCACCGATTTTGAATTTGTTCTGTAATGCAGAAAGCGCTGCCAGAACAAAGAATGCTCCGGGTGCCAGGATAAAGATTGTGATCGGTTCATAACCAGCCTTACCTGCTGCAGCATCTGCCAGAGGAAGAATCTGATGTCCGAACAGAGAACCTGCGCCGATCAGCTCACGTACTGCACCGATACAGGTGATACTTAAGGTAAATCCAAGGCCCATACCAATACCATCAAACAGAGAGGCAATCGGTTTATTCTTGGATGCATATGCTTCTGCACGTCCAAGGATGATACAGTTAACTACAATCAGAGGAATATAGATTCCAAGGGAGTCATACAGACTTGGGATAAATCCCTGTAAAAGAAGCTGTACAACTGTTACAAAGGAAGCAACAACTACGATAAATGCAGGCATACGCACTCTGTCCGGAATAAAGTTTCTCAGAAGAGAGATCATTAAGTTGGATGCTGCAAGGATCACTGTTGTAGTAAGTCCCATTCCGATACCATTGGTTGCAGATGTGGTGATAGCCAGTGTAGGACACATACCAAGCATCAGTACAAAGGTAGGATTTTCTTTGATGATTCCGTTATATAAACGTTCAGCAGGTGTGTTTGGTTTCATCACTGATTTCCCCCTTTCTCATACTGGAATGCACATAATCCGGCATTAACACCGTTTGTCATGGCATTCGTTGTAATAGTGGCACCACTTAACGCATCGATCTGATTATCCGCTGTGGCACCGGTCTTCGTATATTCAAATTTGTCTACGTTCTTATCTTTGAACTGATCCTTAAATGCATCTGTGTTTGCTCTCATACCAAGACCTGCGGTCTCACCGATGGAAAGAATGGAAATTCCATTTAAGGTACCGTCATCCTGAATACCCATTGCAAACTGGATATCTCCGCCGTAACCCTCGGAAGTGGTTACTGTAAATGCATATCCCAGTTCATTGCCTGAAGCATCCTTGGCAAGCATAGTCTCATCTATGGACTGTGCCGCATATCCGTTCTCATCCAGATAAGACTGCATGGCATCCGCATCCACATCCACTGTCTCAAAGCTGTCCGCATCTGCAAATACTGCCTTATACGCATCCTGTTTCGCCTGTGCTTCCTGCTTTGCAATAGGATCTGCTGTAATATCCTGGACTACACCAAGGGCAAGTCCTGCCACCAGTGTGATCACTGTAATGGCTATGGTATCTTTGATAATTCTGTTACTCATGCCTTTTTGCCCCCTTTCCCAAATGCCGGGTGACGAGTCACACGTTCAATCATCGGAACTAACAGGTTGCAGAAAATGATCGCATAGGATACGCCCTCTGCGGAACCGCCAAAGAGACGGAAGACCGCAGTCAGTACACCAAGACAGACACCGTATACATACTGTCCTCTTGGTGTGATCGGTGTTGTGACATAGTCTGTAGCCATAAACCATGCACCAAGCATAAGACCACCGCCGAAGATGTGGCTGAACAGATAGTTCACGTCAAATCCCTTGCCTGTTCCAAGCATGTAAAGGATTACAAATACTGCGAAACTTCCAATATAGGTAAGCGGAATCTTCAGATCGATCACCTTGAAAACCAGAAGGATTGCTGCTCCGATCAGGATCGCAAGGGCAGAAGTCTCACCGATAGTTCCCTGGATATCACCGATAAACATATGTAATACAGATACAGAACTGTCTGTAAATCCATTCTGTTTCAGAGCTGCCAGAGGAGTTGCACCGGATACGGTATCTACCACACCTCTGAAGCTGTCGCTTACTGCGAAGTCTGTCATCTTTCCTGCGAAAGAGATCATCAGGAAACATCTTCCTGCAAGTGCCGGGTTCATGAAGTTCTGTCCCAGACCACCGAAGAGCTGTTTTACAACGATGATCGCAAATGCACTGCCAAGTACAGGCATCCAGAGCGGAATTGATGCAGGCATATTTAATGCAAGTAATAAACCTGTAACAACTGCACTGAAGTCTGTAATTGTGTTCTTCTTATGCATCAGCTTGTCATAAATCCACTCAAAGAATACACTGGAAGCGACGGTGATCACTACTACCAGTAAGGCACGAAGGCCAAAATTATAAATTCCAAACAGTGTGGTCGGCAGAAGCGCCAGTACCACAAGCTGCATGATTTTGCTTGTTGTCATCTTATCCCGGACATGGGGATTGGATGATACATGTAACATCTGATCCATTACGATGTCCCCCTTTTACTTTTTCTTACGGCTTGCCAGAACCATCTTACGCATAGATTTGATCATCTGGGTCAGCGGACGCTTGGCAGGGCAGATATAACTGCAGCAGCCACATTCGCAGCACTCCATACCATCAAATTTCTGGAAGCTCTCCATGTCACCATGCTCTGCAAAGGTTGCAAGTCTTGCAGGAATGACATGGCCGGGACAGACTCCTACACATCTGCCGCAGTTAATGCATGCAGTCTGTTCGGCATCTGCCACATCATCCTTCTCCAGACAGAGACATGCGGAACTTGTCTTAATACATGGTACATGAGTGTCATACATGGCAAATCCCATCATAGGACCACCTGAAATTACTTTGGATACATTGTCTGTCAGTCCGCCGGCAGCTTCAATCAGCTCTGCCATATCTGTTCCGGAAAGGACATCAAAGTTCTGCGGATTCTTAATCCCCTGTCCTGTTACTGTCACGATACGGTCCATAACAGGTTTTCCAAGGATAACGGCTTCATAAACAGCAATTACGGTATCTACGTTGTCAACTACGCATCCTGCATCTGCCGGAAGCATGGCAGAGTTAATCTCTCTGTCTGTGACAGCCTTGATCAGGAAACGCTCACCACCCTGTGGGTACTTGGTCATCAGCTCTGCTACTTCAATACGTGGAATATCTTTTACCATTTCTTTCAGTTTCGCAATACAGTCAGGCTTGTTATCCTCAATACAGATATATCCCTTCGCATTGTCAAAGAGCTTCAGCATAACTCTTAAGCCCTCGATCAGCTTCTCAGAGTCATCCAGCATTCTTCTGTAGTCACTGGTAAGATAGGGTTCACACTCGGCACCGTTTACAAGGATATGATCGATCTTCTCCGGTTCCTTTGGCGCAAGCTTTACCTGTGTGGGGAATCCGGCGCCACCCATTCCCACTACTCCGCCTTCTTTAATTCTCGCCAAAATCTCCTCTTTCGAAAGATCTTCCAGACGTGCAGGAGTAAATTCCACACTTTCATACTGCTGGTCATTCTCAATGATAATGGAATTGACCATAGAACCTGTTGCTGTCAGGCGCGGTTCGATTCCTTTTACCGTACCGGAAACAGACGAATGGATCGGTGATGAGACAAACCCCGCAGCATCTGCGATCTTCTGTCCTGCGAGCACATGGTCTCCCTTCTGAACTATCGCTGCAGCCGGAGCACCGATATGCTGGGAAAGAGGATATACCATATCTCCCTTTGGCAGATATTTCACTACCGGACTGTTCTTGGATAATTCTTTTCCGTCATAAGGATGAACACCACCCTTAAAGGTTAAAATTCCCATTTCGTTCCCTCCTTTTATATTAAGCACCACCAAAGTGCTCTGTTTTTGATAAAATCCATATACTTTTTTGTACATTTTTATCAACCTGTTTATAATATAAACCATTTTTTCAAAAAAAGCACTACCCAAATTTCATTTTCTTGTGTATAATTAAATACAATTTCAGAAAGGAAAAATTATTAACATGATTGTTAAAAAAATGCCCATTTTACAAGGGTTTCCAGACTTTGAGACTGTTAAATTTTTCACCGGAAAATTCTTCCAAAAATACAATTTCACACCTGTTTTTTACGACATTGAAACCACCGGATTATCAAGAAATTCCACGTATTTATACCTGATTGGAGCTGTTGGAATTGAAGATGAAACTTGGAATTTTTATCAATGGATGGCGGAAAATGCAAATGAAGAAGAGACAATTCTGAGAATTTTTTCACAATTTCTTCAGCAATGTGATTTGCTGATTTCCTACAACGGAGACCGCTTCGACCAGCCATATCTGGAAGCACGATATGAAAAATATGGAATCCCCTCTCCATTTACAGGAAAACAGTCTCTGGATCTCTACCTGACATTAAAACCGTTAAAGTCACTTTTGAAACTGCCTGCCATGAAGCAGCCCTGCATGGAAGAATTTCTGGGAATCAAAGACAGGATCTATGATAATGGCAAGGAATGCATTAAACTTTACAAAGATTTTCATGGAAAAAAAAGAGATGCCTTTACAGCTGATGAAATTCTGGGGCACAACCTGGAGGATGTGCTGGGACTTGGAAGAATCTTTGATATGCTGGGATATCTTTGCATCTATGATGGAGATTATGAAGTTACATACAGTGAATTTGACGGAGACAACCTGATCCTGAAACTGAAACTCCCCTGCACACTGCCACAGGAATTTTCCAATGGAAACACTGACTTCTATCTGACAGGAAAAGACGAAGAAATCAATTTAATTATCAAAACAACTGACGGGAAACTGAAACAATACTATGCAGATTATAAGGATTACTATTATCTCCCGGAGGAGGATACGGTTATCCCGAAATCTCTCGGATCCGGAATTGACAGAAAGCACCGGAAAGCAGCAACCAGAAATACCTGTTACACCTGGTTTACCTGCTCCGATGCCTTCCTCAGTTCTCCCGTACAGCAGAAGCAATATCTGACATATACGCTTTCCTGTCTGATTGGAACTCTAGAACGTGTCTGAAAAATCATCTGTGATCATACATAAATATCGTCGAAAACAATTTCCAATGGATTGTGAAGAGAAAAAGCCCTCTCACTGCTGACCGAGAAAATATAACCGTCAAATTCCATTGTCTCAAAAAAGCATGGCCTTTCTGAGGATTTTCCGAGGACAAACCCATCTGCTGTGGGAACCACTTCAAAAGAATCCAAAGGAAGGCTCATTCCTCTGCCTGTCATTTTCATATAACTTTCTTTTAATGTCCAGAGCGTAAAAAACGCCTTATCTTTGTTCTTCGCAGCCTTGATGTAAGCAAGCTCTGAATGGTAGAAATAATGTTCTGCCACCTCAAGAGGCGCATTGGCATTTTTCTCAATATCGCACCCGACTTCGCAGTCTGACAGCACTCCCACAACATAGTCCCCCGCATGAGATACATTAAAAAAAAGGCCATCCACAACCGGCTTTTCATTGTCAGAATATCTCAGGCAGCTTTCCGTAAGCCCGTTTTCATCGAGGATTTTTCTGATGATGATTCCTGCACCCAGACTTCTTTTGCGGTCATCAGGCATACGATACCTGATGACCTTTTCTCTTCTTCTGATTCCAACCAGATCCAGAAGCCCTTCATTCTTAAGCGGATCCTCAAAATGATTAATATTGATCCTGTATAATTTCTGCATCTGATCAACAGTTACTTCTTCTGAATATCGATCTTGCTGTCAAACCCTGTAAGGCTGAATACATCGTAAACCTCATCAGAAACATTGATGATCTTAAATCCATCCTTTTGAGCCATTTTTTTGTAGGCTACGATCACCTGACGTAAGCCTGCAGATGAAATATACTCCAGATTTGTAAAATCAAATACCAGACTTGTGATGCTGTCTTCAAGTCCGGACAGAGCCTCCCCTAACTGGGGAGCTGTCTGTGTATCAAGCCATCCGCTGATTTCCATAGTTGCTTTGTTACCTTCTGTTTTTGTGATAATTTCCATTGTGATTTTCCCTCCTGAATCAATCAAAAAATGTAAGTCTGTCAAGTGCTGCAATTGCATTTTCCAGATATCTGTCATCTGTAACCGGCCATTTATAATCCAGCCTGTACAGAACCTGTGCTGTAAAACGATTGCTGTAATCAATGGTATAGATTTCATTTTCATTATGTGAGGTATAGGCGATCAGTCCGGAAACCGCATCAGAATCCTGACCGGTCTTTGCAAATTCCTTCACTGCTGCCTCAAAATCCTCATCTCTTACAATATCAATCCTGAATCCATAGCTGCGCATTGCGTAGATCAGGTCTGCCATATAAATATGATGGCTGTTGCATGCATGAAATACAGTAAATCTCCGGTCGGTCTGAGCCAGTCTCAGAACTGCCAGCGCAGTAGAATCAATCGGTGAGAATTCTGCCACCTCATGCATACCGCCCATAGGGAATTTACCTACAGCCGCATAACCTCTCAGGCTGCGAAGGAATCCATTGGTAATGAAATTAATCTGGAACTCACCGTCAGAGTTTCGGCTCATCAGATTACCTACCCGGACTACCTTGCCGTCCAGTCCCTCGGAAACTGCTTCCAGAACCGCCCTCTCTGCCAGGAATTTGGTGCGGATATATTCGTTGGTAATATTCTGTCCGATGTACAGATCATTCTCACAGAAAACTCTGGACATTGGCGGAACACCGTCAGAACCCTCTCCCGCAACGGAAACCGTAGAAATCTGGATCAGTCTACGGCCGTTATTCTTACAGAAATCGATCAGATTTTCCACACCCTGCACATTAATTCTTTCCAGTACATCATCAGCCGCAAAATGCTTTACGCAGGCAGCGCAGTTAATGATGGTGCTGAATTTGTATTCTGAAAATCCTGTTACCTGTTCCTTTGAGGTAATATCCCCATCCACACAGATAATACGGCTTTCAAACAGCTCTTTGTATGGATCATCAAAATAGTACATCAGCATGTTCATCATTCGCTTTTCAGGCGATTCATATTTGCCCTTACGTACAAGACAGTAAACCTTACCGTCATAATTGTCAAGGAATGCTTTAAGGACATGGATCCCCAGGAAACCTGTGGCACCTGTGACCATAATATCTCCCAGCTTTTCCTTTGTGATCCGGTCTGCATTTTCTTCTGTATTTGCGCTGATCACATTCTGGATCCTGTTATAGTTATAATCCGAAAATTCATTCTTGCTCTGTGCAGCCTCTGTAACTCCGTCATCATCAACCAGAGCTGCAAGTTCCCGTACAGTAGGATATTTGAAAATATCCGCATATACCAGCGAAATATTCTTTGAAAGACACATAACAGCAACCTTGGATGCAGTAAGGGAAGATCCGCCCAGCTCAAAGAAGTTGTCCTCAATCCCTACTCTTTCAATTCCCAGTGCTTTCTCAAAAATCTCACAGAGTGCTCTCTGAGCTGCAGTAACCGGCTCTACATAGCTGGCAGTGTTCGTGGTTACCTCCGGCATTGGCAGTGCTTTTTTATCAATCTTACCGCCCGGTGTCACAGGCATTTCCTCAATGCTGACAAAGAAAGACGGCATCATATAATCCGGGATCAGCGGCTCCAGGAAGGTCTTCAGTTCATCCTCCGGGATGGCTTCTCCTGTATAATAAGCTGTGATATATTTATTTCCACCCTTTTCAATTACTGTAACGGCTGCATTTTTCACCAGCTCATGTTTCAGAAGGGCACCTTCGATCTCACCAAGCTCCACACGATATCCTCTGATCTTCACCTGTGAATCGATCCGGCCTATGTACTCAATATTTCCGTCACCTTTCATGCGGACCATATCACCGGTCCTGTAAAGACGGCTTTCCTGCTCACATACAGCAAATGGATTTTTCTACAAAACACAGATGCTGTTTTTTTCCGGAAGATTATGATATCCTCTGGCAATCTGCCTTTCCTGCGTGACAAAGCTCGCCGGACGCACCCACCGGAAGCCGGTTCAGATTCTCATCCACAATGTAGCTGCGCACATTCCGCTGTGATTTTCCGATCGGGATGTTGTCATACTGTCTGTCTACCAAAAACTCTGTGGAAGAAACCGTATTCTCTGTAGGACCGTAGCCATTGATCATCTGATAGGTACGGTTACGGTAATGCTTGAATTTCTCGCCGCCAAGTGTAACAAATTTAAGAGCAGGTGCATCCTCCAGAAGTTCTGTAACCAGTTCTCCCATCTGGGTAGGGAAGGTTACGGTGGTGATCTCTTTTTCCTTTATATATCTGCTTATGGCAATGGCGTCCTTACGGATACTCTCCGGTAAAATTATACAGGACTGCTCCTGCGGTAAGAGGTGCAAACAGATCGATCACTGACGCATCGAAACAGAAGCTTGCAAACTCTGCCACAATGTCATCCGGTGAAGTATTTCTGCTCAGTGTGATATATTCGATCAGGTTCAACAGATTTCTGTGCTCGATCATAACACCCTTTGGCTTTCCTGTGGAGCCTGAGGTATAGATCATATAGGCAAGGTTCTCCGGTTTCGGAGAAATAAGCTCTGCAGAAAGTTCAAAATCCTCAGCCTCATCTGACACACTGTCCAGACTGATCACATTTCCGTCATAAAATTCCACAAGATTCTGATACTGATCGATCACAAGGAGATTTCTTGCTCCTGAATCCTTCAGCATATATTCAATTCTGCTCTGCGGATACTCCGGATCCAGAGGAACATAAGCTCCGCCGGCCTTCATAACACCCACATAGGCTACTGTATATTCCTTTGTCCTGCCGCACAGGATACCTGCTGCCTGTTCCGGGCCAAATCCGTTTTCCGTAAGCTTCTGAGCAATATAATCAGACATTCTGTCCAACTCTCTGTAGGTAAAATCTCCGGAGTCATCCCGCACTGCCGGTCTGTCCGGATATCTGGTAGCCATCTCCTTAAACAGATCTATGAAGGTCTTTCCTGCATGTTCCGGAATATCCTCCATCTGAGGTTTTTCCTCAAACATCAGCCGGATATCAGCCGGATCGCATTCCCTTAAGATTCCCTCTGCAGTGGTTTCCAGATTGTCAGCCAGATACCGGATAGTTTCCTCATGGTACATATCCCCTCTGTACTCAATCTCAAAGACAAATCTGTTCTTTTCAATGGAAATGCTGACAGAAACCGGTGCCTTTGCCATGTTCAGGCTGACAGGCTCCTCCTGTGCATATTCCCCGCCAATGGTGTCAAAAGCAAAATTGTCGCCCTGGTAAATAACCATGGCATCTGCCTTAATATCAAACTCATGGCTGATCTGTGAGAAAGGATAAATATCGTTGTTCATGGAATCGATCAGCTGTTTCTGTACACCGCTTAAGCAATCTTTGGCTGTTCCTGAGAAATCACAGAAAACAGGGAGTGTTTTTACCAGCATACCCACTGTTTCCGAAAGTCTGGAATCGTTTCTTCCATGGTAAATAGTGGTAAATACAGCATCCTTTTTGAAATTATATTTTCCAAGTGTGATACCAAAAGCGGAAATGAAGAATACATTCTCCGTAATTCCATGCTTTTTACAGAATTCCTTCACATCCTGCACGGAAATGGATCTGGTCTCTCTGTGGTAAAGTTCTGCTGTTGGAGCCGCACCGTTTTTGTCCGGATAGAAGCTGATGCTTCCACCTGCATGTTCAAATACTGACTTATAATAATTCTCTGCATTTTTATAGATATCACCTGCCAGGGCATCTCTGTTATCCAGTGCCAGATCATAGGAAGTATAACCTTCCGGTTTCAGCTTCTCACCGCTGTAAGCTCTGTTAATATCATTAATTATAATAGCCAGAGATGTACCATCGGCAACAATGTGGTGAAGGTCCAGGAACAGATAATTGCCATCACAGGTTCTGTAGATTTCAAACCGGAAAAGCTGTTCATTAAACAACATATATGGACGTACCAGAGTGTCTCTGTTCATTCCGTTTAAAATCGGTGTTTTATAACTGAGCCCATCGTTTCGTTTCTGAAGTACATTTCCGTTGTCATCCATAAACAGACGGGTTTTCAGATAAGGATGCGCCTCAACAGTACTGTCAATGGCTTCTGCCAGTCTGTCCAAATCCACCTTGTTATCAAGCTTTAACAGATACGGGATATTGTAAATGGTAGAACCCATATTTGCAGTACACTCATTGAAAAATCCCCTCCTGAGTGTTGGTAAGAGGATAAACTTTCCTGTACTTCCCTTTTGCTTTCTTTTCCCGCAGTTTTTACAAATTCCTCCATCATTCGGATAGTAGGATGATTCTTAATATCTGAAGTTTTGATCACAATGTCAAAGGCTTTGGAGATCAGGATATTCAGCTTAATGGCAGTGATGGATGTCAGACCTGCCTCATAAATATCTGTGGTAATCCCAAAATCCGTATACCCCAGAACCTCTGCGATACAGTCAAATAATATCTGCTGAACCTCATTCTCAGGCTTAATGATCTCCGCTGCTTTTTTTCTCAGGCAGAGGAAGAGCCTTTTTATTTACCTTCTGGTTCTGGTTCAGCGGAATTTTGTCAATCTGCATGGTAACTGCAGGTACCATATAGGCAGGCTTTGTCTCTTTAATAAAATCATTCAGGGCATTGATATCAACAGTGCTGTCCGATACCACATAGGCAGCAATATATTTTCCACCATTTGGATCATCAAAGGCAACTACAGTGGCATCCCTGATGCCCTCATATCTGCGGATCACTTCCTCAACCTCAGAAAGCTCAATCCTGAAACCTCTGATCTTAACCTGGGAATCCTTTCTGCCAATGATCTGGATATTTCCATCCGGAAGAAATCTTGCCACATCACCTGAATGATACATCACTTCGTATCCCGGTGTATCATCATAAAGATTCTTTGTATAGACCTCGGCAGTTTTTTCCGGCTTGTTAAGATATCCTCTGGAAACCTGCCAGCCGGTGATCATCAGCTCTCCGCATGCACCGGGAGGAAGCATATGCCCCAGCTTGTCTGTAATATAAAGCTTCACATTGTCAAGTGCTTTTCCGATCGGGACATTTGGATAATATTTGTCCACTTCAAATACAGTCGTAAAAATAGTCGCCTCTGTAGGTCCATAAGCATTGATAAACTTATAATCTTTTGGCGGCTCACATGGAACCAGCTTCTCTCCTCCTACAGAAAGATATCTCAGGCTCTTACAATCCATCTCCAACGCAAACTGCCTTCCCACCTGAGTAGTCATAAAGGAATGCGTGATGCCATTTTCCTCAAAAATAGCGCTGCAGTCCAATGAAATCCAGACGGATCTCCTCCGGAATAATGTGAAGCTGTGCACCGTTTGCGATGGCACCGTAAATATCCATCATGCAGGCATCAAAACCAAAAGAAGCATATGCAGCTACCCTGGAATCCGAATCTATGTCATAATACCTCTTGAACCAGTGACAGAAAGCAGTAATATTTCCATATTCCAGCATACAGCCCTTTGGCACACCTGTGGAACCGGAAGTATACAAAAGGATAAACAGATCATGCAGCTGCGGCTTCTTAAGCACAACATCCCTATCCTCCAGCTGCCAGATCTGATCTGTAAACAGCACCGGTCCTTTATATCCGTCTACCAGAGGAAGAAGCTCTCTGTCAGCAATGAGAAGCTTTGCAGAGGAATCCTCCATCATGTACATCAGGCGGTCCCTGGGATAGGTTGGATCCAGAGGCTGGTAAGCTGCACCTGCCTTTATCACGCCCATCGGTGCGATCGCCATATATTCACAGCGGGGGATCAGAATGGAAACAACATCTTCACTGCCAATTCCCTGGGATGCGATATATTTTCCAAGTCTGTCGCTGATCTCATCCAGTTCTCTGTAAGTATATTTTTATCCTTAAATACCACAGCCGTATGGTCAGGAATGGTCTGTACCAGCTCCTCAAACATATCAGCGATGGTCTTACTTCTGTCATATTCGCAGGCAGTATTATTAAATTCCGCAATTTTGTCCGCTCCATTTCTGGAAAGAACAGAAACTTCCGAAATATATTTTGCTTTCAGCAGGGAATCCATAGCTGCCTCATAGGATTCCAGCATTCCACGTACAAAGGCTTCACTGTACATGTCACTGCGGTATTCTGCAGTAAGCACATATTTATGATCGTATTCTCTTACCTGGATCAGCAGAGGCATCTTTGACATATCCGGAGAAAGGTCATGGCCCCTGGCAACAGTATCACCGATTGGGAAATCATCCCCAAGCTCTGCCTGATATGCAAATACCAGATCAGAATTAATCCCGTACTTTGCACAAATATCAGAGAACGGAAAAATATCATTTGCCATGGAAGACAGAATCTGCTCAGAGAGCTCTGTCATATAGGCCTGTATGGTGACTTTCGGATCACAGGAACAGTAAACCGGCAGAGTCTTTACAAGCATGCAGACTGTATTCTCCAGTCTGGAATCATTTCTTCCATTATAAATAGTTGCAAAAAGACTCTCCTCGGAATTGGAATATCTACTCATGAGAATGCCGAATACACCTGTAAACAGAATGTTTGGAGTAACCCCCAGCTTCTCGCAGGCAGAAAGTACCAGAGACTCTCCGGTGTCCACAGGCATCGACAGATATCCTCTCTCAGGAGTCTTTCCTGAGCAGTCAGGAAGAGGCAGGATTCTGTCTCAATTCCCTCGAAAATACTGTCATAATATTTCCTCGGCCTTACTTATATTTTCCCTCTTTCATCTGCTGTTCTTCATCAAGGGCGGCATCAAAGCCTGTGTAGGATTCTTTCTCCAATTTCTCACCCAGATAGGCCCGATCGATATCCTCAAAAATAATATCATAGGAATTACCATCTGCCAGGATATGGTGGAAATCTGTAAAAAGATATTTCCTGTCTTCTGTCACATAAATCCCCGCCCGGAACAGCCGTCCCTTTTCCAGCTTAAAGGAACGCACCAGCTCATCTTTCATCTTTTCAAACTGCTCATTTGTGGTCTGTACCACCTCTGGTACAAAGGCTTCCTCACAAGGCTTCTGCACCATCTCTCCGCTGTCACTTAAATAAACCTTTGTCAGCAGATACGGATGTGCAGCGATCATCTGAGAAATGGCATCTGACAGCTTCTGAACGTCAACAGAGCTTTCCAGTTCAAACAGGAACGGAATATTGTATACCGTACTCTCAGGATTCTTCATGCACTCTGCAAAAATACCCTTCTGGGAGCCGGTAAGAGGGTAAACTTCTCATCTTTTCATAGGTTCTGATCTTCAGGTGCAAGCATCACATATTTTTTCCAGTTTCTCCACCGTATTGTTTTCGTGGATATCACTGGTTTTCACAGTCACTCCTGAATTCCTCTGAGATCAGAATACAAATGTTCATGGCACTGATAGAAGACAGCCCCGCCCTGTAAAACTTGTGTCAGTTCCAAAAAAATCATTCATCCACAACGTCTAGCAACGATTTCAAAAATCTTCATTCTGCATAGGAGTCT
>ENA-OQDC01000238-OQDC01000238.1-human-gut-metagenome-genome-assembly--contig:-NODE-238-length-42087-cov-6.419090_pt1 | contig 42087 bp, 46 predicted proteins | sample MGYA00242770_ERZ504601 | MGnify/ENA primary metagenome ERZ504601 (study PRJEB26092, sample SAMD00036305) | human gut metagenome | host: Homo sapiens | study: EMG produced TPA metagenomics assembly of...
TTTTTATTGAAATTATCCAAAAATTGTACTATGATAGAGACAAAATAAAAAATGTATATTTCGAGAGGAGGAACCTGTATGAATAAACGTATTATCACAATCAATCGTATGTATGGAAGCAATGGACGAATCATCGGAAAAGCCCTTGCTAATGAAATGGGAATTGGTTTTTATGACAGGAACTGATCGAAATGGCCAGCAATAAGAAAAATGTTCCTCTCGATCAGTTTGCAGAAGTTGATGAAAAGCGTCCGAGCCCGTGGGGATTTCCAATTGACAACGAACTTCAGATTGGGGTCGATCGCTACCCTATTCCGATGAATGACGTTCTTTTTGGTATTCAAAGAGAGATCATTCTTTCGCTGAGTGACAGAGAAGATTGTGTCATTGTCGGCCGGTGTGCAAATCACATTCTGACAGGCGATGATACACTCCATATTTTTATCTATGCGCCATTTGAAACGCGTGTAAAAACCATCATGGAACGTCTTGACCGTGAAGAAAAGAGTGCACGGAAACTGGTAAAAAGGATGGATAAAGAACGTCGTGCTTATTATGAATTCTTTACCGATCAGAAATGGATGGACATGGGACAGTACGATCTGTGTATCGACAGCAGTAAATTCAGCCAGGATGCAATTATACAGATTATCAAGGAGGCCGCTGCGAAGAAATAGCAAAGTGGGGGAACGCACATTCCCCCACTTGTTTTATTTAGAGATATATTCTTTCAGGAATTCGTAGATTTGGTTTTCGGTTGGTGGACAGCCTTCTGCGTGGTGTTTGAAGTTTCTGGTGCAGTTGCCGACGCCGAGTTCGCCTGCCTTTCCTCTATATCCCTGGCCGATACAGATTTTTTCGTGAAGTTTTTCGAGGAGTCCCTCCTGTTTCAGCATATCGAGTGCCGGAATGAGATAGCCATAACATGCGCTGCAGGAATCAACTTCTTCTACCGCATCTGCCACTTCTACCACTTTTCGTCTCTCTGGAATGTTCTGCTGAATGTCTTCTCCCAGTACACGAATATCTGCTTTAGTAATATCAGAGCAACCAACGCCAAGCTCACCGGCAAGTTTTACATATGGAACATCAGATACTTTGTAATGGAGCTGCTGACAGACATACGCATCTACCAGCACCGGGTCCATGGCAGTCCAGATACGGTTCATCACCACCGGATTTCCACCATCCTCAAAATCCAGGTCACCACAAATATTGTCAACTACAATAAAATCCTGATGGATACCAACATTTAAGTGCGCGATCGGTTTGTGTAGTCCCATAGAGTGAAAATGGCGTTTTTCTGTGTTCGGAATCAATCCCTTCATATTCTTAAGGGCACAGGTAATCTTTGTCTGACAATGTCCTTTCATGACTGGCACATTGATCAGGAAATCTACTTTTTTCACGCTCTCACAGATTTTCAGTTCCAGACCGCAGCAGTCTTTTGTATAGCTTTTGTCTTTCTGCGTATCATAAAACTCCACATCATAGTCCTCACAAAGCTGCCGGTAACCGCACACTTCGAATGCATCTGCAGTACGGTCGCCTACCCAGGAACCCTCGAGGATCATACTGTTTTTGAAACCGTTTTCTTTCAGATATTCCAGGATTCCCGCCACGATTTCCGGATGTGTTGTTCCTCCATTTGCCGGATCTGATGGGGATACCAGATTAGGTTTGATACCTACCATTTTATTCTTATCACCAATCAGTTCTGCGAGATTGCTCTCTTCCAGAAGTTCCCTGGTCATTTTTTTGTATTTTGTACCAGTTTTTATAAAAATCTGATTTTTTTCCATAAGCGATCCTCCTGTTTCTTATATATCACAGATATAAATTCTCTTTTTACAGGATAACGCATTTAAACGAAATGTTCCAGTTAATTATTTTAAGAGCGGAATTAGTTTTTCTTCTAAAGTATCCAAAAATCAATGTTTATAGTGTCTCAAAACTCCTTCTTCTCCATAATCCTCTCGCTGGCCTTCACGGACACGGCCAGACAAATCATCATAACTACAATCAGTCCAACCGCTATCTGCCATCCGGAAAGGGTATTCAGAAACCGCAAGCCTTTCCCAAAGCTCTTCTGATACACATCATATAGTTCCTTACATGCAGCAGCCACCAGAAAGATTACTACTACCACCGCCACCATAACAATCCTGCTTTTCTCGGCTTCGTATTTCAAGCGAAGCGGAATCATTCCGCAAAGTATTATACAGGAAATAACGAGTGCAGTGCCTGCGCTTATCAAAAGGTCCTCTGCTTCCTGTTTTCCGGAAATCTGTATTCTTATCATCCCCCAAAGCAGGCTGATAACACTGACCAGTACTGCAAAACCAAAGCTGAGCAGATACTTTGACTGTACATATTGCTTTTTTGTGACCGGCAATGTCATTAGAAATTTCATTCCATGATGGTAACCATCATAGGAAATTGTTCCGACAGAGACACTAATACTCACAAAGATCGCATAAGCTACAAAAAATGTACTTCCGTTCTCCTGTGCAACCAGATAAATAATGCCTATCAGAAAAACTGCCAGATACATTTTCATATTTATTTTAATCAATTCCAGATCCTTCATCAATAATCCCCTCATAACAGTTCTCCCTTCACCAGCATGGAAATGACTTCATCTACACTTCCTTTTTCGACTATGATCCCCGGATAATTTTCCAGATAATAATTCTTCTGGTTTGTCAGACAGCTATAGCCGAAGGACTCTTTTCTCACACGCAGAAGATATTCTTTGTCAAGGGCTTCGTATTCCTGCTCTGATACCTTGAGGAATCCATATTCCTCAAGAATACGGTCCGTTTCTTCGTGAAGGACGATTTTGCCTTCATGGATCATATACAGGTCATCACAGAAATGTTCCAGATCACCGGAAATATGAGAGCTAATCACAATAGATCGTCCCGGGATCTCCATATATTCCCGCAGCAGATCAAGGATTTCTTCTCTTGCAACCACATCCAGCCCCGCCGTTGGCTCGTCAAGAATCAGTAATCTGCTGTCGTGGCTGAGTGCAAGAAGTACATTCAGCTTTGCTTTCATTCCGGTAGAAAACTCCTTGATCTGTTTATTCAGCGGAATCTTAAATCTCTCACATCTTCCACGAAACTCTTCTTCCTGAAAATCCGGATAAAAACGGCTCATGATTGGAATAAGCTGCTGTACTTTCAAATATTCGGAAAATCCGCTGTCGGAGAATGCGGCTCCAATCTTCTGTTTATCCTCTGCACCCATTTCCGCAGCATTTCTTCCAAATATCTCCACATTTCCTTCATCCGGACGGATAAGTCCAAGCATCAGTTTAAATGTCGTACTCTTTCCCGCTCCATTCGCCCCGATCAATCCGGTCACCTGATTCTCTGGAATCTCCATATTCAGTTCCAGTGCAAAACTGCCATATTTCTTCATTACACGATCCAGTTGTACTAACATACCTCATCCTCCATTATGATCTCAAATGACTCCCGGATTTCTTTCGCCGTCAATCCCCCGGTACGGGCTTTCTGTACAGCAGCTTCCAGTTCTTTCTCCAATTCCTTGCGCCGCTCTTCCATCAGAAGCTCCTGATTTGCTGCCGCAATAAAGCTTCCCTTTCCATGGACAGTCACAATCAATCCTTCTTCTTCCAAATTGTCATAGGCTTTTTTTAACTGTCAGCGCACTGATCTTCAGCTCTCTTGAAAGTGCCCTCACCGATGGAAGCGCATCTCCGGCCGTCATTCTTCCTTCAATCACTTCTGCCTTGATCTGTGCTACAATCTGCTCATAGATTGGTTCCATGGAAGTATGATTTATAATAAGGTTCAACTTCATCCCTCCTTCTGCAAACAGTATATAACAGTGTATCACTGTTGTCAACTGTTATATACTGTTTATCTGCATTGTTTATTCATATCATTTCTTTATTTCACATTTCACTCTCAAAATTATAAAAAGCCGTTATCCTGTCAGAATATCTCTAACACAAGATAACGGCTTTTGCTCATTTCTCTTATTTCAATAACGAATCTTTCTGGTCTCACCCTTCAGGTATCTATATTTAATATAATGAAGCAGCTTTTCTTCACCATGATCATTCAAAATCCTGAGAAGTGCTTCCAGTTCTTTATTGGTCTGAGGATGAATAAACCAAAGTTTTTCCTTACTCTTCAGAAAATACTCCAATGGCTGGCTGTCATTGTACGCATCCCCAAGATAGTTCCTGGATGCACTGATCCGGTCCATGACCATTTCTGCCACATATTTGCGCGGCATCTGCGCTCCCATGATCACATGCTCGCCATCATTTACAGAATAATCTACCCAATGCTCAAAATGATGTTTATTTCTCCCTTTGTGATGGAGCCATGAAGTTGATACTCCAATGTCTTCTCTCTCTGCATTATTCGGGCTTCTCGTCCCCTGATAGTATTTTACAGCCAACCAGAAATTCTGTCGGTGAATATTTTGACAGGTCATGAAGCAGGCCCCTGTTTGTAAAGTCCTATGCGAAAACAATATTTCATTACCAGCAGTTTATGCCTCGTTATTGTCTTGAAGTGCAGCCATGGATGCATGCCCTGATTCCTCCCGCTTTGCGATCAGTACCACGATCGTACGTGGATTGATCTTAATTGATTTTTTATATGTTTCTTCATATTCTCCAAACCACTGCTCTGGTGTCTGCCCGGAAGTATCCGCAACCTTTTTCCAGCCCAGTCCGTCAGGAAGGTTCGGAAGTGCAATATTTCGTTTTTCCCAGTGAAAATTCATTCCTATATAAATAAAATCATCTGCATTTCCATTTTCATTCTCTGCATAAGAGCCGCAGTACATCACGCCCAGAAGGCGGCTGGTATTATCACGGTTAAGAAACCATGCACGTTCCCCATGTACAGAAATATCCGGAAATCCCTTCGCCATGTAATCCACTCCACGCATTTCCTGTGGCATATGAAGGATTGGATGTTTTTTTCGGAAAGCAATTGCTTCCTTTACAAAAGAGGAAAGATTCTCCTGCTTCTTCGCATTTTTCCAGTCCGTCCATCCTACTGCATTATCCTGACACCATGCATTGTTGTTTCCCGCCTGTGAATTGGCAAATTCATCACCACCATAGATCATTGGCGTCCCCTGACTCAAAAGCAGCATCAGAAACGCATTCCTCATCTGCTGCTCACGCATTTTGCGAATTACCTGTTTGCGTGTTGCTCCCTCAATGCCACAGTTCCAGGAATAATTAAATTCACTGCCATCACGATTGTCCTCGCCATTCGCTTCGTTATGGCGATAATTATATGCCACTGTATCATACAGCGTAAACCCATCCTGATTTGCCATATAATTGATAGTTCCAAAAGAGCCCGTATTCCTTCGCACATGAAATTCTGCCCCTGAGATCATGCCTTCATCACTCTTAAGAAATCTTCTCATATCCTGCTTAAATCCTGCATTATATTCTGCAAGCATATTTTCCGTATCTGCATTGCCCGCGATCTCAGAAAACATTTTCTTTGTCCCATAAAGAATCGGATCCTGTTCAAGGACTTTCTGATGAACGCCATCTCCCATAAGATGAAATCCATCCACATGATAAAACAGTTTCCACATCCAGAGGGAACGCACTACCTGCAATGACGGCGTATTCTCCGGGAAATACATCTCCATGATACACTCGATTCCTGCCTGATGCAGTGCATGGACCATATCACGAAACTCCCGATCCGGTTCCCTGGTCGCACAGTAAGATGCTTTCGGCGCAAAATAAAATCCCTGTGCATATCCCCAGTAATTTATCCTGTCATCTTTTTTTGAACGGACTGCCATAATGCCCACCGTCTCTTTGCGTGTACATTCCTGAAACTCATATGCCGGCATCAGTTCGATTGCATTGATTCCCATCTCTTTCCAATAAGGAATCATCTCCACAAGTCCTGCAAAAGTACCTTTTTTTCTAGGCGAAAGTTTCGCCTGCTTTGTGTACCCACGTACATGAACTTTGTATAAGATCATTTCATTATATGGGATTTGCGGTGCAGTATCTTCCTTCCAGTCATACTCTTTTTCCGAAAGGAACCCACAGCGTACAGCATGTTCATCCTCTGATACCGGTGCTCCAAATTTCTCACGTCCGCGTATTACCCTGGCAAAAGGGTCCTGCATGATTTTTCCGGCCGCCCGGAAATTATATTCATATTTATCTGGTTTTAATCCAGATATCAGTATTGCGCACATTCTGCCTGTCCGGTGTTCTTCTGTAAAAGGAATTTCCACCTCCGGCAGCGCAGCACCCTTGCGATATAACACCAGTGACGCGGATATGCCACAGGGGATCTCCACTGCAAAATTTATTCCTGCGGTTTTCCTACTGACACCAGGATTTACAGGATCTCCCTTGTATGCACGTATTCTGTTCTGTTTTTCCATTTCCGATTCTCCTTGTAACTTTTGTATTTACTTCAAATCAATATCCAATTCGATCGGACAATGGTCTGATCCCATGATTTCCGTGTGAATTGCTGCTCCCTGCAGCTTTTCTTTCAAAGATGGAGAAGTTATAAAATAATCAATCCTCCATCCGGCATTCTTTTCACGTGCTTTAAACCGATAGGACCACCAGGAATAAATTCCCTCTTTATCCGGATAAAAGTAGCGGAATGTATCTATAAATCCACTCTCAAGCACTTTTGTAAAACATGCACGTTCCTCGTCTGTAAATCCGGCATTCTTTCGGTTTGTTTTGGATTTTTTAAATCAATCTCCTCATGTGCCACATTCAGATCACCACAACAGATCACCGGCTTGCTCTCCTGTAATTTCAGAAGATATGCAAGAAAATCCCTTTCCCATTCCATACGGTACTCCAGACGTCTTAATTCACTCTGAGAATTTGGAGTATACACAGTTACAAAATAAAACTCCTTAAATTCCAGTGTGATCACACGTCCTTCCTTATCATGTTCTTCAATTCCGATACCATTTTTCACAGAGATCGGCTCTTTCTTTGTAAATACCGCAGTTCCTGAATAGCCACGTCTGTTTGCATAATTCCAGTACTGATGATAGCCCGGAAGTTCCAGTTCCACCTGACCCTGCTGGCATTTCGTCTCCTGAAGGCAGAAAATGTCCGCATCCAGTTCTCTAAATCTATCTTCAAATCCTTTTGTGATACAGGCTCTGATTCCATTTACATTCCATGAAATACATTTCATTGTCTCATTTACTCCTTCAAATCGATCAAATGTCTGATATTTCTATTATACATGATTCATGAATCAGTTTAAACACATTTTTTTATTTTCGAGCTTTTTCGTTGTATTCACTGCTATTATCTGTTAAAATGGAATGACAACGAATACAAAGTGAGGATTATCAAATGAGTGATGAATTCAAAAACGGAACCTGTGCACCCAGCGACTGTGCTTCCTGCGGACTGGACTGCGGAAACACTTCTCCGGAAAGTCACAACACCATTACACTGACGCTGGACGATGACACTGAGATCGAATGTGCAATTCTGACCGTATTTCCAGTAGAAAAGCAGGAATACATTGCGCTGTTGCCGCTGGACGAAAATGGCCAGAATCAGAGTGGAGAGGTATATCTTTATAAATTCTCCCGTACAGAAACAGGAGATCCAATTCTTGCCAACATCGAAAGTGATGATGAATATGCAAAAGCTGCAGAGGCTTTTGACGTTGTTCTTGACAATGCACGTAAGGCAGAAGCCGCCGGAGAACCTCTGGAATAAAGATTTCCATAAACAATCAAATTTTTCTGCAAAATAAGCAAAACAAAATGGAGATTTAAGCCATATCGGCCTGAATCTCCATTTCATTTTGCTTATTTTATCTCTATAACAATTACTAATTCTTATTTTTTCTCGGTAGTACTTCCAAATCCGCCATTACGGATTCCGGTAGCTTCATCATCTACAGTAATACCATACTCAACAAAAATTCCCTGCATAAAACCTGTTCCGGCCTGAATATTCACAGTTTTACCTTCATTACTGTCATTGGTAATCTTCGCAAAGATATGACCTTCATTATCAGAATAAAAATAATCACTGTCAATGATACCTACTGTGTTATTCAGCTGCAGACGGAATTTAAATCCCAGTCCACTTCTCGGGTAGCATTTCAATACCCAGTCCTGCTCCATTTCCACACGGACTCCCGTTGGAATCTTGGCTGTTTCACCCGGATTCAGTACAATATCCGCAGGTGCAAAGAAATCATATCCTGCACTTCCGGCTGTTGCCCTTACAGGAAGAGAAATTTTCTCATAAGTGTCCTGTATTTCTTTATCATCCGCTGCCGGGAATGTATCTTTCCAGTCCTTTGCAAACTGCTCCGGACTTACTTTATGAAATTTTGCAATTCGTTTCATGCTGCCTCCTGTTTATTCGCCTGTTCCTGCTCTTTAATTATCACAATGCAGAACGACTTTGCCTTCACGAAGTGTAGAAGGAACATCTATCACACGCTGATTGGATGAGCCCTTCCAGCGAAGAGAAGTATCTCTTTTATCAATCTGAAATTCACCGTCCACACAGACATCCAAATACTGTACAATCTCTTCATTACAGATTTCTTCCCATAAGGAACCTGTATACAGCCAGATCGTCTTATTTGGATATTTCTCACGAATTTTTTTTGCGAAAGCAGTAACCGTAGAAATATTGGATGGATGCAGCGGATCACCTCCCGAAAAAGTGATGCCGCCGATATAATCCTTATCCAGTTCTGTAAAGATCTCTGCTTCTTCTGCTTCCGTAAACGGAAGGCCTCCGTTTGGATCCCAGGTGATCGGATTCTGGCATTCCCGACAGCAGTGATTGCAGCCGGCAACCCAGAGTACTACCCGAAGTCCGTCTCCGTTCAGCATATCATCCTTGGTTATATTATGATATCTCATAGTTATACTTCTTCCGGTACATCCTTAATACTGAAGCTCATTCTTCCCATCTTGTCTTTACCCATGCAGATAACTTTTACCTTATCGCCAAGCGTCAGAACATCTTCTACACGATTGATTCTGTGATCACTGATCTTGGAAATATGAACCATTCCTTCTTTGCCAGGAGCAAACTCAACAAATGCACCAAATTCTTTAATGCTGACAACTGTACCTTCAAAGATCTGTCCTGCTTCAAAATCAGTTGCAATTGTTTTGATCATTTTCTTTGCTTCATCCATACCATGCTGGTCAACGCCACAGATAGATACTGCACCTTCATCTGTGATGTCGATCTGAACACCTGTACGTTCGATGATTGCATTGATCGTTTTTCCTCTCTGTCCGACTACATCACCGATTTTCTGAGGGTCGATCTGAATCTGTACGATCTTCGGCGCATATTTGTTGACATGATCACGAGGAGCTGCAATGCATTTCTCCATAACTTCTGTAAGAATATATTCTCTTGCTTCTTTTGTTCTGCGGATAGCTTCTTCTACGATCTGTCTTGTCAGACCATGAATCTTGATATCCATCTGAATTGCAGTGATACCATCATGTGTACCTGCAACCTTAAAGTCCATATCTCCAAAGAAATCTTCCAGGCCCTGAATATCTGTCAGAACGATGTAGTCATCATCTGTAGCGCCTGTTACCAGACCACAGGAAATACCTGCTACCGGTTTACGGATCGGCACACCTGCTGCCATCAGAGACATCGTAGATGCACAGATACTTGCCTGAGAAGTGGAACCATTGGATTCAAAAGTCTCAGATACTGTACGGATCGCATATGGGAACTCTTCTGCTGACGGAAGTACTGGAACAAGAGCTCTCTCTGCAAGTGCACCATGACCGATCTCACGACGTCCCGGTCCTCTGGATGGTTTTGTCTCACCTACAGAATAAGACGGGAAGTTGTAATGATGCATATATCTCTTGGATGTTTCAAACTCATCAAGTCCGTCAATTCTCTGAGCCTCAGAAAGAGGAGCCAGAGTTGTCATTGTGCAGATCTGAGTCTGTCCACGTGTAAACATGGCAGAGCCATGTACTCTTGGGATGATATCAACTTCTGCAGCCAGCGGACGAATCTGCGTGATCTGACGTCCATCCGGACGTTTGTGATCTTTAAGGATCATCTTACGAACAGTCTTCTTCTGATACTGATATACGGCTTCGCCAAGAACAGCCAGCCATTCTTCATTATCTGCAAATGCATCCTGAAGTCTTGCTGTGATCTCACGGATATTTTCTTCTCTTGTCTGCTTGTCATCTGTAAAAACAGCTTCTTCCATTTCTTCCGGAGGCACAATCTTCTTAATTGCTTCAAACAGTTCTTCCGGAACTGCACAGGAAGCATACAGATGTTTTTCTTTACCACATTCAGCTACGATCTTGTCGATAAAACGGATGATCTCCTGGTTTACATCATGTGCCTTATAGATTGCTTCAATCATAGTATCTTCCGGAACTTCATTTGCACCGGCTTCGATCATGATGACTTTTTCTCTTGTGGAAGCAACTGTCAGCTGAAGATCAGAAAGTTCTTTCTGAGCCAGAGACGGGTTGATAACGAATTCACCGTCGATCAGACCTACCTGTGTAGTTGCACACGGTCCGTCAAACGGAATATCAGAAATGCAGGTTGCAATAGAGGAACCAAGCATAGCCGGAATCTCCGGATTGCATTCCGGATCTACAGACATAACCATGTTGACCAGAGTTACATCATTTCTGTAATCCTTCGGGAACAGAGGACGCATCGGACGGTCAATAACACGGGAAGTCAGGATTGCATGCTCACTTGCCTTTCCTTCTCTCTTGTTGAATCCTCCCGGGATTTTGCCTACGGCATACATTTTTTCTTCGTATTCAACGCTCAGGGGGAAGAAATCGATTCCTTCTCTTGGCTCTTTGGATGCTGTTGCTGTGGAAAGTACAGTTGTGTCACCATAATGCATCAGGGCTGCACCATTTGCCTGCTTTGCAACACGACCAATATCTACAGTCAGTGTTCTGCCGGCTAATTCCATAGAATAACTTTTGTACATATTTTTTCTCCTTTAAATTCTGTGTTGATTATTACTGTTCACAGCAACCAGGTCATTCTGAAGCCCGAAACAACTGAAAAAGCCATTGCAATCAATGGACTTTTCAGTAGTCTCGGAAATAACTTCTTTTTTCCTGTCGCTATAAACCTATAAAACTGCAACATGTAAAAATGGGGCGGATGGTTATCCGCCCCGTCCGCATACTAATTATTTTCTTAAACCTAATTTTTCAATCAGTGCACGGTATCTTTCGATGTCTGTTTTCTTCAGGTATGCCAGAAGTCCACGTCTCTGACCAACCATTTTCAGCAGACCACGTCTGGAATGATGATCTTTGTGATGTGTCTGTAAATGCTCTGTCAGTTCCTGAATTCTTGCTGTAAGAACTGCAACCTGTACTTCCGGTGATCCTGTGTCACCCTCGCATCTTGCATATTCTTTCATGATCGCCTGTTTTTTTTCTTTTGAAATCATTGTGATTTCCTCCTTAAATATAATAATTAATGAACCGCCACATATTAAGAAACGGTTGGAGATTCCAATCTCTGAATATGGGCTGAATTACACCTCGACTAGTATAGCATAAAACATGCAGCATTGTAAACAACTATTTTTTGCCAAATGATAAAGTTTTTACCAGCTCTTTTTCTTCCTGAAACCAGTTCTTTCCGGACTCAATATCTCTGCGGATCTGTGCCTTCAGAGCCTCAAAAGAAGTGAACTTCTGTTCCGGACGAATATATTTATAAAAATCAACTCTACATTTCTGCCCATAAAGATCCAGATCACAGTCAAACAGATTTGTTTCTACTCCAAGGAAATTCTCTCCGACTGTTGGTTTATATCCCACATTCGTGATTCCCGGATAATCTCCATCCTCAAGATGCGATACTGTCACATAGACCCCATTCGGAGGCATCAGCTTCGACTTCGGTGGAATGATATTCGCTGTTGGAAAAAAATCCCGATGCCCCATTCCTCTTCCATGTTCAATGACCCCTGCCGTGAAAAACGGACTTCCCAGAAGATCTGCAATCTTTTCCATATTTCCTTTTTTTCAGTTCTTCACGGATATAAGTACTGCTGATCTTACGGTTGCCTTCCATTTCTTTTGCAATCACAATTGTTTCGTAATCGTATTTTTCTCCATATTTTTCCAGAAGCTCCGGAGATCCCTTGCGCTCATGACCAAAACGGAAATCTTCTCCCACAACCACACAGGAAGCCTGAAGATCCCCTTTGAGTATCTGTCGGATAAAAACATCTGCTTTCATATGCTTTATCTGATCATTCAGAGGACATTCCAACAGTATGTCCACGCCCATTTTTTCCAGAAGTATACGACGTTCTTCTGAAGTAAGGATCGTCTGTCTGTCGGAAACAAACGCCATGACCACTGCCAGTTCTCCATATTCTTTTTTTCTGTTCAGGATCGTCTGAATCAGTTTCCTGTGACCACGATGGATTCCATCGAATTTTCCAAGTGTTACCGCACAGTGGCTGAACTTTGGAAACTGTCCTTCAATCTTTACGTATTCCATATTGTGCTGTTACTCCTGACTTTTATAGCTCACCCGGAGCCTATAAAAACATTTTCTGTGGCTGATAGCGTTTTTTCACCTCATCCCACTGGTAAATTCCCTTGAATCCACCCTGGCTGTCACACATACGCACCCAGCCTTCTTTGTGCTCTCCTCTGACAAATCTCTCAGCAAGCGCATTTCCATTTTCCAGAAGGCGGTCGCCTTCCCGTGTACAAAAAATTTCCGGATAATCCTTCAGGGCCTGCCCGATACTGATCACCCGGTCTCCAATTGTACCATTTCTTACCGCTTCCTCAACCTGCGCAAGTGTCATACTATCTTCCCAGACAAAATTCCCGGATCTGGTGCGGAGCAATTCTTCCATACAGCCGCCACATCCGAGTTTCTGTCCGATGTCATGACATAATGTACGGATATATGTTCCCTTACTACAGGTCACAGAAAATCGCACATATGGAAGCTCTATCTTTTTAATCTCAATCTCATAAAACTGTACAGCACGCGGCTTTCGCTCTACTGTCTTACCTTCACGGGCCAGTTCATAGAGTTTCTTCCCGTCTACTTTCAGAGCAGAATACATCGGTGGAATCTGCTGCTGTTCCCCCAGGAAACTCCTGATCACCGTACGTACCTCTTCTTCTGTTACTTCGACAGGCTTTTCTTCAAGAACCGTTCCTGTCATATCCTGGGTATCTGTTTCCAGCCCCAGATGAAGAAGTGCCTCGTATGTTTTCTGTTTTTCCGTCAGAAGATCAACCAGCTTCGTTGCCTTTCCGAGAACGACCGGAAGCACACCTTCTGCTTCCGGATCCAGTGTCCCGGTATGTCCGATTTTCTTCATATGAAGGATTCCACGGAGTTTTGCAACAACATCAAAAGAAGTATATCCTTTTTCCTTACGGATATTCAATACGCCATCCATTATGCGTTCTCCTCTTCTGTCAGCTGTTTTTCAATTTCTGCTGTAATATTATTGATCACATCATACATAGAGCCCTGCAGGTCACAGCCCGCTGCTCTGGTGTGTCCACCGCCTCCAAAGAAGACTGCCACCTTGCTCACATCTACCCTGCCATTGGAGCGAAGGGATACTTTGAATGACTGTGTCTCCAGCTCATAAATAAAGATTGCTACTTCCACGCCTCGGGTAAGTCGGAGCTGACTGACAATGCCATCCAGATCGCTTCCTGTCACGCCATAAAAATCCATATCTTTCTTTCGAAGATATCCGATGATGCATGTACCGTTCTGAAGAAGAATACTTTCTGCAAGAACTCTTCCCATAACCTGATTCTGGATATATGTTTTCTGATAAAAAGATTCATCTATGATCCTGCTGAACGGAATTCCCGTCTTCATCAGTTCTCCTGCAATCCTCATGGTTTCCGGTGATGTAGAAGAATACTGAAAAACGCCTGTATCATGGATCATTCCTGTATAAACAGCCGTTGCAACCGCAAGATCCACTTTATCCGGATCCAGAATTCCATACAGTACTTCACAGCAGGAGCTAACCTCTCCACGGATATGATTCACATCTGCAAATCCCGAATTGCTCACATGATGATCGATGCATACTGTTTTCTTTGCATGCTCAAACAGATTGTCAGCAAGTGCCAGACGGTCTCTGGCACTTACATCACAGGTAATAAAAAGATCGAAGATTCTTTCTTCTTCCACTTCTGTTTTTATTTCATCGATAGATTCAATATGTCCGAAGATCGGCTTCGGATGGTCCAGATAAACATTCACATCAATATCCGGAAAATATTTTCTGATATACAGATACAGAGCCATACAGGAGCCGACACAGTCGCCATCCGGACGGATATGTCCACCGATTCCGACAGTTTTCACACCTTCCAGTACTTCTGCTATATTTTTCATGAACACACCTCTTACTCTTCCTCAGTCTTCCCTAAAGAAGCATCTCTTCTGGCAACATCATCAATCAGTTTTGACATATTCACACCATACTCAATCGATTCATCAAGAATGAAACGTATCTCCGGTGTATTTCTCAGATTGAGATTTTTTGCAAGTTGTCTTCTGATATATCCCTCTGCCTTATTCAGGCCCTGGATCGTTGCGTCCTTTGCTTCTTTGTTGCCCAGGACACTGATAAATGCCTTGCAGGTCTTAAGATCAGGCGCAACTTCCACAGCCATGACTGAAGTCATTGGATGAATGCGAGGATCTTTGACTTCATTTCTGATGATCGTACTGAGTTCTTTCTGAACCTCACCATTGATCCTTGTATTCTTAATACTGTTTTTTCTCATTTATGATTCACTCCTATCTCGGTATTTCCAATTACCTTGGCACTTCTACCATGATATAAGCTTCTACTTTATCTTCTTCTTTCACATCGTTGAATCCGTCAAATACAAGACCACATTCGTATCCTGCTTTTACTTCTTTAACATCATCCTTGAAGCGCTTCAGAGAAGCAAGTTCACCTTCGAATACCTGCTCGCCTTCACGTGTAATACGTACCTTGCAGTTTCTCTGGAAAATACCATCCAGAACATAACTTCCTGCAATTGTACCGACACCTGAAGCTTTGAACAGCTGACGAACCTCTGCATGGCCGATAACTTTTTCCTCGTATACCGGATCAAGCATACCTTTCATAGCAGCTTCCACATCTTCGATTGCCTGATAAATAACTTTGTAAAGACGAAGATCTACGCCCTCCTGATCAGCCAGCTGTTTTGCCATAGCATCCGGACGAACATTGAATCCGATAATGATCGCATTGGATGTAGCTGCCAGAGATACATCAGACTCATTGACAGCTCCAACACCGCCGTGGATCACACGAACAACAACTTCTTCATTGGACAGCTTGGTCAGACTCTGTTTAACAGCCTCGACAGAACCCTGTACGTCTGCTTTAACGATGATCGGAAGCTCTTTGAGGTCACTTGCCTGGATCTGATCAAACAGGTTATCCAGAGAAAGTTTGCCTTTTGTTTCTTCAAGCAGATGTTTCTTGTTTTCAGTAACGAATGTAGCTGCAAAGCTCTTGGCTTCCTTATCGCTCGGGAATGCCATCAGGATCTCACCTGCATTCGGAACATCACTGAGGCCAAGGATCTCAACCGGTGTAGAAGGACCTGCTTCTTTGACACGTCTGCCTCTGTCATCCATCATTGCACGCACTTTACCACTGCATGCGCCTGCTGCAATAAAGTCGCCTACATGAAGTGTACCTTTCTGTACAAGAATTGTGGCAACCGGTCCCTTACCTTTATCAAGCTGAGCCTCAATAACAAGACCTCTTGCCGCACGATTCGGATTTGCCTTGAGTTCCAGTACCTCTGCAGAAAGAAGGATCATTTCAAGCAGTGTATCGATTCCCTCTCCTGTATGGGCAGATACCGGTACAAAAATAGTACTTCCACCCCAGTCTTCCGGAATCAGTTCATATTCGGAAAGTTCCTGTTTTACTCTTTCCACATTTGCACTTGGTTTATCGATCTTGTTGATTGCAACAATGATCTCAACACCCGCTGCTTTCGCATGGCTGATTGCCTCAACAGTCTGTGGCATAACACCATCATCTGCTGCAACAACAAGTACTGCGATATCTGTGGAGTTTGCACCACGCATACGCATTGCAGTAAATGCTTCATGTCCCGGTGTATCCAGGAATGTGATCTTCTGTCCATTGATCTCAACTACAGATGCACCAATGTGCTGTGTGATTCCACCTGCTTCCCCTCTGGTTACATGTGTATCACGGATTGCATCCAGAAGAGATGTTTTACCATGGTCAACGTGACCCATGACACAGACTACCGGCGGTCTCGAAACCATATCCGCTTCATCTTCTTCGTCTTCTTTCAGAAGTTCTTCGATAACGTCTACTTTCTCTTCCGGCTCTACGATAATATCATAATCCAGTGCGATCTCCTGTGCTTTTTCAAAGTCGATCTCATGGTTTACCGTTACCATAGTTCCTTCCAGGAACAGTTTTTTAACGATTACAGACGGCTGCATCTTCATAGCTTCTGCGAGCTCACGGATTGTCATTTTCTCCGGAAGTGTGATTTCTTTTACTTCTGGTTTCTTCTCTTCCTGTTTTGGCTGAGGAGTCGGTTTCTGAAGAGCTTTCGGAATTCTAGAAAGATTTCTTCTTCCACCCTGGTTCGGTCTGTTATGACCTGCACCGGATTTCTCAAAGTCTTTCTTTTTGTTCTTATTCTCTCTGTCACGCTCTCTCTTGCTGTCTTTGGATGTTTTTGTCAGTTCTGGTGTAAATACAGCGTCATTCTCTCTTCTTCCGCCGCCATTTCTCTGTCCGCCACGGTTGTTTCCGCCAAAGCGTCCTTCACCTCTGTTATCCGGTCTTCCGTTTCCGCCCTGTCCTGGTCTTCCCTGGCCACCCTGCTGCGGGCGTCCACCCTGACCTCTCATCGGACGGCCATTTCCATCACCCTGACGTGCCGGACGACCTTCACCCTGTGGTCTGGCCGGACGATTTCCGTCACGATTCGGACGACCCTGTCCATTATTTCCATTGCGATCAGAAAATCTTTTTTCTCCGCCACGGAAATCACGGTTTCCTCTGTTATCTCCACCACGATTGTCACGGCCTGAATCTCTTCCGTCACGATTATTCTGGCGGTTCTGTCCTCTGTTATTATTGTAACCGGACTGTTCCTGTCTTTGCGGTCTTGCAGAATTGTTCTGTACCGGTGCTGCCTGTCTGATCTCTGTCGGTTTCTTTGTCTCCGGAGTCTCAGACGGTGCCGCTGCCTGCGGTTTCTTTGGTGCTGCTTCTGCAGCCGGTTTCTGCTGTACCGGTTCAGCCGGTTTTACAGCCTGTGGTTTCTGCTGCGGTCTTGCAGCCGGTTTTTTATCTGATGCCGGACGTTTCGGTCTGTTTTTGCCACCGTCACTTGCATTCTGTGCGTGATATACACGAATAATATTTTTTTTCTTTTTGGGAGCCTCTGTCTTCTCTGCTTCCGGTTTAGTTGTTACCATTTTTTCATCTGTTCTGGAATTATCCACGTTGGTAATCTGCTCCTTTCCCCTTTGTGATAAATGTTCTTTTATTCTGGCAGGTTCATGCTCTCTGCTCTTCGGCACATTGATTCCTCCTTCACGTCAATGACTTCGGATCTTGCTGATTCTGGATCACACTGTTTACATTTACTGTTCCATCTTCTCAAGTTCTTTCAGCATTGCTTTCGCAAAGTTCTCATCCTGTACCGCCAGACTGGCACGAAATTCCTTGCCGCAGAATTTTCCCAGTTCCTCTTTATCCGCGAGGAAATATACCGGTACTTCGTAAAACTCACACATATTACGGAATTTTTTCTTTGTATTTTCGGATGCGTCTGCCGCAACCAGTACCAGAAAACCTTTTCCGCTCTTCACAGATTTCTCTGTGGAGAATTCTCCGCTGGCTATCTTACCTGCTTTTGTGGCAAGCCCCAGCAGTGATAAAACTTTATTGTTGTTTTTCAATATCGTTTAACTCCTTTTTCAGGTCTTCATAGACCTCATCCGGTATTGCGGTCTTCAGTGACCGTTCCAGTCCCCGGGTTTTTACGGCTTTTTCCAGACATTCCTGGGAAAGACATACGTACGCACCTCTTCCGTTTTTTCTGCCTGTTGCATCAAGCACGATCTCATTCTCCGGAGTTCTCAGTACACGGATCATTTCTTTCTTACTTTTCATTTCTCTGCAGCCGGTACACTGGCGCAGAGGTGTTTTATTCTTTGTCTTCATAGATTATTCTTCAACAGTAGTTTCTTCTGAAACTTCCTCTGTTTCTTCAGTCTCTGTTTCTTCTGACTCTACAGCACCTTCTTCACTGTACTCCTCTTCGTCGTAGTACTCATCCTCGTCATCATAGTCATACAGTTCTCCAGACTCTCTTGCCTGAGTCTCACTCTTGATATCGATCTTAAATCCGGTCAGACGAGCCGCAAGACGTGCATTCTGTCCTTCTTTACCAATTGCAAGAGACAACTGATAATCTGGAACGACTACCAGTGCAGTCTTTTCATCCGGATCCGCCATAACAGCGATAACCTTTGCCGGACTCAGTGCATTTTCAATCAAGATTGCCGGGTTTTCATCCCAGTTGATGATGTCGATCTTCTCACCACGCAGTTCCTCTACGATGGAATTGACTCTTGCACCGTTCATACCAACGCATGCACCTACCGGATCTACATCAGGATCATTGCTCCATACAGCAATCTTGGTACGGGAACCTGCTTCTCTGGCAATACTCTTGATCTCAACAGTTCCGTCTTTCACTTCGGCAACTTCAGATTCAAACAGACGTTTTACAAGTCCCGGATGTGTTCTGGACAGAAGGATACGAGGTCCTTTCGGTGTATCTTTGACTTCAAGGATATAAACCTTGATTCTTTCTGTAGGCTCAAATTCCTCACCTTTCACCTGCTCGTTCTCACTCAAGATACCGTCTGCCTTGCCAAGATTTACACTGACATTTTTGCCCATTACACGCTGTACGATACCTGTGACAACTTCTTTTTCCATTCCATAATACTGATCATAAAGGACTTTACGTTCTTCCTCACGGATTTTCTGAAGAATTACGTTCTTTGCATTCTGCGTTGCAATACGGCCGAATTCTTTAGAATGGATCTCAACTTTGATCATATCTCCCAGTTCTGCATTTGTATTGATTTTCTGTGCATCCACCAGGGAAATTTCCAGTGCCGGATCATCTACGAATTCCTTTACTTCACGTTCTGCGTAAACGCTGAAATCACATGTTTCCGGATTGATCGTCACATGCACATTATCTGCTTTACCAAAATGGTTTTTGCAAGCCTGGATCAGGGACTGCTCAATCGCACCCAGTAATGTATCCTTGCTGATGTTTTTTTCTTTTTCCAGGATATCCAGGGCTTCCATTAACTCTTTGTTCATTTTTGTTATTTCCTCCTATTTTATCAAAGCATATCTGAATCGTATTTAAAACTCAATTGCCAGACGGATCAGGGCAATATCCTTTTTGTCAAATGTGCGTAACTGCCCGTCCTCATCGATCGTCACACTGCTTTCATCATATGCATTTAAAATCCCACAGAATTCTTTCTGCTTTTCGATTGGACGATAGGTCCGGATCTCTACCAGTTTACCCATGCTTCTGGCAAAATCCTTCTCCTTTTTCAGTGGTCTGTCAAGACCCGGCGAACTGATTTCCATGATATAGCTGTCTTCAATAAAATCGTTCTCATCCAGTTTATCACTGAACGCTCTGCTGACTGCTTCACAATCGTTAACAGTAATTCCACCCGGCTTGTCGATATATCCACGAAGATACCAGTTTCCTGCTTCCTTCACATATTCTACATCTACCAGTTCGAATCCCTGGCCCTCAACGATCGGTGCCAGCAATGCTTCTGCTTTCTGTTCATATTCATCCCGTCTGCTCATATTTCCACCTGCCTTTCGCACATCCGGAGCATCTCGCAAAAAGAGTGGACCGAAGTCCACTCTCTTGTTGTCCGTTATCATGTTAAGTTCATTCTAGCACCTTACTTCCGGAAAAGCAAGGTTTTTTTTATATCCTCGGCTTTATGCCCTTCGTATCCCGCTTTGCAAGCCGCACTTTATTCAGTGCATATTCTTTATCATGATAGGAAATCGTATATTCCTGATGACCTGCCAGAAGGTATGCATGCTCCAGATAATCATCGTCTGCCAGTTTCATGCCCCGCACACCAAGTGCAGTTTTCTTCATTGTCGAAACTTCTTGTGCCAGGAATCGCAGGAAGCAGCCTCCATGGCTCTGGAGCACAATCTGCTCCATCTCGGAAGCACTGCCAATAAAGATCAGTTCATCTTCATCCGCCAGCTTTGTTGACGCGATCGTTCGTTTAGCCACATCAAATTCCGCACCTTCTACCAGTTTGCACATAGAAGTCTTTGTCACAAACAGCAACCTGTCTGAACGCAGTTGTCCTACCGGTGCCACATAAAGCATGCGTTCCTGGGAACTGTCATAATTACTGAGATTGTCCACCGGTGTTCCCTTGTCGCGGAAACGGCCAAGCGGTATATCAACGGCTTTGATCGTATGCATCTTGCCTGTATCTGTAAATATACAGATCTTGTCTGTATTCATACAGTTGAATACATATTTATTTTCATTATGAACAGCTTCTTTGTTTCGCTCATAAGCATTTTTATCTATAAGCTTCATATAACCAAAGCGATCCATCAGGAAGCAGACTTCCATCTCTTCCATCTTCTTCTCTTCATAGACAGCTTCTTCTGCATTTTCAATCGCTGTACGGCGTTTTCTTCCGTATTCTTTCTTGATGGCGTCCATGTCTTTGATGATCACGGCCGCCATGGAATCATAATTGTCCAGGATATCTTTATAAAGAGCAATGTTTTTCATTGTCTCTTCATGCTCAGCCTGCAGTGCTTCAATTTCCAGACCGATCAGTTTATACAGACGCATATCCAGAATGGCATTTGCCTGACGTTCTGTAAAAAGAAGTTTTGCAGCAGCCTTCTCACTGGCTTTTGACTTGAATTTAATTCCCTCTGTAATTCCTTCTACCAGACATTTCTTGACCTGTTCACGATTCTTACTGCCACGGAGGATCTCAATGATCAGGTCGATCACATCACACGCTTTGATCAGACCTTCCTGAACTTCCTGTTTTTCCAGTTCTTTGTCCAGCAGTGTGTGATATTTACGTGTTGTGATCTCAAACACAAAATCAACGTGATATTCAATAATCTGCTTCAGGCTTAATGTTTCCGGTCTGCCGTCAGCAACTGCCAGCATATTTACGCCAAACGTATCTTCCAGACGCGTTTTCTTATACAGCATATTGGTCAGATTTTCCACATCGGTATCTTTCTTAAGTTCCAGTACGATACGGATGCCTTCCTTGGAAGACTGATTGGAGATATCTACGATATCTGTTGTCTTCTTTGTTTCTATAAGAGATGCCACGTCATTCAGGAACTTGCCAATGTTTGCTCCCAGCATGGTATATGGAATCTCCGTAATGACAAGCTGTTTTCTTCCGCCTTTGAGTTTCTCTACTTCTACTTTTCCACGCAGGCGGATTTTGCCGCTCCCTGTCTCATAGATCTTATGGAGATCATCTTTATTGACCACAATACCTCCGGTCGGAAAATCCGGCCCTTTGATATATCGCATCAGTCCTTTGACACTGATCGTGTTATCTTTCATATATGCTTTGACAGCATCGATGACTTCCCCTAGATTGTGTGGTGGAATACTGGTTGCCATGCCGACCGCAATACCATCTGCACCATTTACCAGAATGTTCGGGATGCGCACCGGAAGTACCGATGGTTCTTTTTCCGTCTCATCGAAGTTCGGAACAAAGTCCACTACATTCTTATCAAGATCACTCAAAAATACATCCTGTGTCAGTTTTTCCAGTCGTGCCTCTGTATAACGCATGGCAGCTGCGCCATCACCCTCGATTGAACCGAAGTTACCATGTCCGTCTACAAGTGTTCTGCCTTTTTTGAAATCCTGTGCCATAACAACAAGTGCGTCATAAATGGAACTGTCACCATGTGGATGATATTTACCCATGGTATCACCGACAATACGTGCACATTTACGATACGGACGGTCATAGCGGATTCCCAGTTCATACATATCATACAACGTTCTTCTCTGTACTGGTTTCAGACCGTCACGCACATCCGGAAGAGCACGGGAAATGATAACACTCATTGCATAATCGATGTATGATTTCTGCATAATTTCCGAATAATCGGTACGAATTACATTTTCCTGTTTTGTTTCCATATCTTATCCCACCTTATACATCAAGTTCTGCATCGGCTGCATGCTCGTAAATAAATGCCTTACGCGGCGGAACTTCACTGCCCATCAGAACTTCTGTCACACTGGATGCAAGACGTGCATCTTCTATCTCCACGCGTTTCATTCTTCGAGTCTCAGGATTCAGCGTGGTCTCCCACAGCTGTTCTGCATCCATCTCTCCAAGACCTTTGTATCTCTGCAAAGTAAAGCTTCCCGGTTTATGTGTCTTACGATATTTTTCAAGTGCTTTATCATCATACAGATATTCTTCCGGTCCCTTTTTCGGCATTGCCTTATAGAGTGGCGGCATCGCAATATATACATGGCCTTCATAGATCAGTTCCGGCATAAAACGATAGAACAATGTCAGAAGCAGTGTGGAAATATGCGCACCGTCAACATCGGCATCCGCCATGATCACGATCTTGTCATAGCGAAGTTTGCTTATATCGAAATCATTTCCATATCCTTCAGAAAATCCGCATCCAAATGCATTGATCATAGTCTTGATCTCCGCATTGGCAAGCACTTTGTCAATGGTTGCTTTTTCAACATTCAGAATCTTGCCCCTGATTGGAAGGATTGCCTGATAATTACGGTTACGGGCGTTTTTGCAGAACCGCCTGCGGAATCTCCCTCTACGATAAAGATCTCACACTGTGACGGATCCTTTTTCTCGCAGTTGGCAAGTTTTCCATTGGAATCAAATGAATATTTCTGTTTTGTAAGAAGATTCGTTTTGGCACGTTCCTCTGTCTTACGGATCTTCGCTGCCTTTTCCGCACAGGAAAGAATCATTTTCAATGTTTCAAGATTACGGTCAAAATACAGGACCAGCTGCTCTCCCAGTACTTTTCCTGTTGCCTTGGCTGCATCCTGGTTATCCAGCTTTGTCTTTGTCTGACCCTCAAAGCGAGGTGCCGGATGCTTGATTGATACGACTGCCGTCATTCCATTACGGATATCCGCACCGGTAAAATTCGGATCTTTATCTTTGAGAATACCGATTTCTCTGGCATACGTGTTCATAACTGTTGTAAATGTTGTCTTAAATCCGGTCAGGTGTGTACCACCTTCTGCATTGTAGATATTATTACAGAATCCAAGAACATTCTCACGGAATTCATTTGTATACTGAAAAGCAACTTCCACCTGAATCCCATCTGCTTCTCCTTTGAGATAAACAGGTTCATGAAGCGCCTCTGTACTGTGATTCATGTCACGGATATAGCCCACAATACCCTCCGGCTCATGGTACTCTTCTTTGACCGGCTCTGTTCCACGCAGATCTTCAAAAATGATCGTCAGCTCCGGATTCAGATAAGCAGTCTCATGAAGACGGCTCTTAACATCTGTAGCAGAAAAACGTGTTTTCTCAAAGATTTCCGGATCCGGCAGGAAATTGATGCAGGTTCCGGTCTCTTTTGTCCTGCCAAGTTTCGGAAGAAGTCCGTTCTCCAGTTCGATCGTAGGAATTCCACGTTCATAGTGGTCATGATGTACATATCCATCACGGCTTACCTTGATATCCAGATAAGTAGAAAGTGCATTCACAACGGAAGATCCGACTCCATGGAGCCCACCGCTTGTTTTATAAGCAGAATTGTCAAATTTTACCACCTGCATGAAGTGTCGTAAATACCAGACGTTCCGCAGACATCCCTTTCTCATGCATATCCACCGGAATTCCCCGGCCATTATCTGTTACGGTACAGGAACCATCTTTTTCCAGCACCACATGGATCTGACTGCAGTATCCTGCCAGATGCTCATCCACTGCGTTATCAACAATCTCATAAATCAGATGATTCAGTCCTTTTCGAGAGACACTTCCGATATACATACCAGGACGTTTGCGGACTGCTTCCAGTCCTTCCAGAACAGATATGCTCCCCGCATCATAAGTTTCCATTTTTTGCCATGGCTCTTTTCCTTTCTTTCATATTTCCATCTTCAAACATTTGTTCTATATCATACATGATTTGTCCGTAAAAAGTCAAATACTATTCTTTTATGTTTTCCGGGCAAAAAAAATAACCCGAACCACCGTTCGAGTCATCTTATTGTATATTTAGAGCAGCCAGTACGGGAATCGAACCCGTGTTTTCGCCGTGAGAGGGCGACGTCTTAACCCCTTGACCAACTGGCCTTGCGTCAACCGACTTGCTTAGTATATATCGCTTATCGGAAAAGCAAGTCCTTTTTTTAACTTTTTTTTTAAAATTTCAAAAAAGCAGTTTTTTCGCTTATTTTAGCCCAGGTCTATCTTGAGATCACCCGGCTTGATAATTCCTCTGGCACGAAAAATCTTGCCGATCACCCATGTGATCAGAAGCGGAAGTACAAAGCAGATCAAAATCATGCCAATCCACTCAAACGCTCCTGTCTGGTATCCTTCCGGCATCTGTGTCCATCCGGTAACAACCCCGATTGGTCCTACCAGTCCGGAAGTACCCATTCCGGAAGAAATTGCCGGTCCGTTGTTTCTCATATGGAACACGCAGGTGGCAATCGGCCCTGTAATCGCAGAAGTGATCACCGGTGGCAGCCACAGGACAGGTTTCTTCATAAGGTTCGGAACCTGGAGCATGGAAGTTCCAAGTCCCTGTGCCACAAATCCGCCAACTCCATTATCCGGAAAGCTTAAGATTGCAAAGCCAAGCATATGTGCACAACATCCTGCTGTCGCAGCTCCACCTGCAAGTGCCAGACCATTCCAGACTTCCATTGTCACACTGCCGTCAGCAAGTCCTGCAAGCACTGCCCCTCCACTGATTCCTACCGCAGCGCAGATTGCCGCTGAGCTGATTGGAAGTGTCAGCACGATTCCAACGACCACAGAGATGATCATTCCCATCCAGAACGGACGAAGATCTGTTGCCCATCCGATAAATGCTCCAAGTGCATCACAGATATTTTTGCAGACCGGTGCAAGAAGCATCGCAAGAACCACTCCAACGATCACAGTCACTGCCGGCGTCACTATGATATCTATTTTTGTTTCCTTAGATACCAGTTTACCGATCTCACATGTGATCACTGCGACAAAAAACACCGCCAACGGACCACCAGAACCACCAATTGCATTACAGGCAGCTCCGACCGCACACAGCGAATACATAACCAATGGTGGTGCCTGAAGTGCATGCCCAATAGCAAGTGCCATTGCCGCACCGGTCACACTGGTCGCATAACCGCCAATCTCCAACAGCTTTTCTGACACAAAACTTCCCGGACACACATTCTGTCCGATTGTATTTATGATCGTACCGATCAGAAGTGACGCAAAAAGGCCCAATGCCATAGAGCCCATTGCATCAATGCCATACCTTTTGAAGGATATGATCACGTTCTTTCTTTTCAGAAAGCTTTCTTTTTCGTTATTCATTTTTCTCTTTCCTCTCATTCATTTCTGATTCGAAAATCATTCTTCCGGATCAGCCACAGGTTCTGCCGGAATAAATACACGAGCATGTTTTTTCTCTTCATGCTTCTGTTTTTTGGCTTTTGCCTGTGCTTCCTTACAGAATTCCATCTGGGAATTCACAAGAACCTTTCCTCTCTTGTCCTGTTTTTCATAAGTGCCGTTCCGGCTGCAGAATTATGCGCCTTTACATTATCACGGAATTCCAGATCCAGTACATGCAGGATTTCTTTCTTAATACTTTCATCTTCTACCGGAAATACAATTTCCACACGGCGGTCAAGATTTCGTGGCATCCAGTCAGCGCTTCCCATATAGATTTCATCAATTCCATTATTTTGAAATAGAAAATACGGCTGTGTTCCAGAAATTCTCCAACGATCGAACGTACGTGGATATTTTCACTGATACCTGGTATACCGGTTCTCAGGCAGCAGATACCCCGAACAAGCAGATTGATCTGTACTCCACAGGAAGATGCATAATAGAGTGCCGCAATGATTGCAGGATCACACAGAGAATTCATCTTCGCCGTGATCTCCGCTGGTTTACCCTGTTTTGCATGTTCTGCTTCCCGTTCAATCAGCTGCAGAAAACGGTTTTTCATCCAGATTGGTGCAACAATCAGACGATTCCATTTCTTCGGCTCCGAATATCCGGAAAGCATATTAAATACAGCCGTTGCATCTTCTCCAAAACGTTCATCACAGGTAAAAATACCACAGTCTGTATATAGTTTTGCTGTAGAATCATTATAGTTACCAGTTGCCAGATGTACATATCTTCGGATTCCTGTCTCTTCTCTGCGTACCACCAGTGTGATCTTACTGTGCGTCTTTAAGCCAACCAGTCCATAAATAACATGGCATCCTGCCTTTTCCAGCATTTTGGCCCAGACAATATTATTCTCTTCGTCAAATCTTGCTTTCAGTTCCACCAGAACAGAAACCTGTTTGCCATTTTCCGCCGCCTGCGCCAACGCTGCAATGATCGGAGAATGTCCACTAACTCGATACAGAGTCTGTTTGATTGCAAGTACACCCGGATCTTTTGCTGCCTGCCGTACAAAATCTACAACCGGATCAAAGCTCATATATGGATGATGCAAAAATACATCTCCTTCTCGGATCACCTGGAAAATATCTTTATCATTCTGAAATTCCGGAACCGGAGCCGGTGTATATTTCGGACTCTTGTATTCATCAAAGCCCTCCATTCCGTAAACCTTCATCAGCATAGTCAAATCCAGCGGACCCGGAATATTATAAATGTCTGTATCCTTAATCTCAAACTCTTCTTTAAGAATACCCAGAAGACGTTTATCCATCTTTTCTTCCGCTTCCAGGCGAATCACTTCACCCCACTGACGCTTTTTCAGCTGTTTCTGGATCTCAACCAGCAGATCTTCTGCTTCATCCTCGTCAATCGTCAGATCTGCATTTCTCATAATTCTGTATGGATGCGCACAGACTACATCATTACTCAGAAACAACTTACCAATATTGCGCTCAATGATCTCTTCCAGAAGGATCACGGTTCTCTCACCGTTCTTTTCAGAAGGGATCTCTACGATTCTCGGCAGCACAGACGGTACCTGGACTGTTGCAAATTCCAGTTCTTTGGCATGCTTTTTGTTACTTTTCTTGGCAATCAGCGCACCGATATTCAATGTCTTGTTGCGGATCAGTGGGAATGGTCTGGAAGAATCCATTGCCATCGGTGTCAGCACAGGATATACGTTATCTTCAAAATAGCGATCCACGAATTCTGCCTGTTTCACTGTCAGGTCTTCATGTTCTGCTACAAGATGAAGGCCCACTTTTTCCAGTGCCGGAAGTACAGAACGGTTAAACGTGCTGTATTGCACACGTACAAGCTCATGTGTCTGGCTGCTGATTTCCTTCAGCTGTTCCTCCGAAGACATACCTGCAATGTCTTTTTTCTTATAGCCTGCATGTACCTGATCTTTCAGTGATGCCACACGCACCATAAAGAATTCATCCAGATTGGAAGATGTAATGCTTAAAAATTTCAGCCGTTCAAATAATGGCAGACTTTTATCACGTGCTTCACTCAGAACACGCTCATCAAATTTCAGCCAGCTCAGTTCACGGTTCACATAATATTCCGGTTTTTCATATCTGCTAAGATCCATATTTATCCTCCTCCGCTTACGCTCTGCGTTTCCGTTTTAAAACAAGGCGAATTCCAAAGACTTCTTCAAAGAACTTCACTTTATCACGAAGCAAACCAAGCTCCAGTGAAATATCACGGCTGGAATCTATGATCATCTGCAGTTCTCTGTCCTTCAGTACCACTCTCAACGATTCCACCTTCTGATAATGGCTGCGGTCCATGGCATTTGCAAGACGAAGGATCGCAGTCAGTTTCGCAACCAAAAGGTATCTTTCCCGGTCAATTTCCGGCCCGTCATCATAATTTCCATAATAGACAAACTCTGTCGTGTTGTATCTTACCGCACTGGCAATGACTTTGCGTTCTTCCGTTGAAAGTCCAATGATCTCGGTTGCCATAATGATCCGATACGAACATTCAGCAACATCTGCCATACTGATGTATTTTCCACAGTCATGAAGCTGTACCGCAATCTGCAGAAGCAGCCGTTCTCTTGCGCCCATACCATGAACTTTTTTCATACTGTCAAAAATTGTAAGCGCAATATCTGTCGTTCCTTTAATATGGTCTTTACCAGTAGAATATCTTTTTGCAATATTTTTGGATGCTACCAGAATGTCATTTTCAAAATTATGCACACTCTTGATAAATTTCTTCTTTTCACCGTAATCATATGCAATTCCATCCAGAAGGGATACACCTGGAACCCACACAGACTCTGCCTGAAAGATTTCCAGAAAATTCTTGCAGATGACCATCGTCGGAATTACCAATGATGCATATTCCGGATCAATATCCATCTCCTGGGCAAGTGCCTGTTCTGTCTTGTAGATTGTCTTTTCGTAGCGCTTGGTAAATTCATCGCTGGTTATGATATGATCTCCCAGCTCTTCACGAAAAATAGTATCTGTCAGGAAATCCCCCATCAGGATCACATTTTTGATATCACGGTCTTTCAGATACAGTCTCTGAAATGCAGTCAGATCATTTCGGATAAATTCCTTGATCAACTGGTCATAATGCGTTGTTGTTTTTTCCAGTTCCTTCAGTCTTTCACGAATACGCATGCTTCCCATCTTAAAGCTCTGCGTTGTTACCAGCGCATCTTTATCAAACAGCGAAACCTGCAGATTACCACCGCCAACATCCAGAATTGCTGTTCCTTTCTGAATGATCTTCTTGAAGCCGGATTCAATAGCAGCTATGGATTTATATCCCAGAAAATGCTGTTCCGCATTACTCAGAATCTCAATCCGGATACCGGTCCGCTGATAGATCTGCTCCTGAACGATCACCGGATTTACGATTTCACGAAAAGCACTTGTGGCACACGCACGATACTCAGATACTCCAAATTCCTGCATCATGTTGCTGAAATCTTTCAGAATGACACATATGTCATCTACCATCTCAGGCTCCAGCCGTCCTCTTGAATATGCACCTTTTCCAATTTCCAAGCGATATCTTACATCATTCAGCTCTCGAAATCCGATTTTCTTTGAAAATTCAAAGATTTTCATGCTGATCTCATATGAGCCAATATCAATCGCAGCAAAAGTTGTTACTGCCATACCCCCAGCTCCTTCCCGTTTGTATTATGCGTTGTTACTACGCTTCCTGTGTTTCTTCCTTTCCAAGAAGATGATCAATAAACTGCTGTGCAGTACGTCCTGTAAGCCCACCATGAGAAATTTCCCATTTGCCAGCCTCCAGAAGAAGCTCATCCTCCGGCATTGTAATTCCGTTACGCTGTGCCAGCGTCTTAACGATAGTATGGAATTCTTTTCTGTCTGGTGCGCCGAAATAGATACGTACTCCGAAACGATATACAAGAGAAAGTTTCTCCTGTACGGTATCAGAGGAATGAATATCATCATCTGCTCCGACTTCCAGTTTATCTCCGGCTCTTTCTCTTACCAGATGGCGACGGTTGCTTGTTGCATAGATCAGGATATTTTCCGGTTTACGTTCCAGTCCGCCTTCGATAACAGCCTTCAGATATTTATATTCTATTTCGAACTCTTCAAAAGAAAGATCGTCCATATAAATGATAAATTTATAATTACGGTCTTTGATCTGTGCGATGATCTGGTTCAGATCTACAAACTGATGTTTATACACTTCTATGATTCGCAGGCCTTCATCATAATATTTATTCAAAATTCCCTTAATACTGGAAGATTTACCGGTTCCCGCATCTCCAAAGAGCAGACAGTTGTTCGCCTTTCTGCCTCTGACAAAGGCTTCTGTATTCTCAACCAGTTTCTGTTTTGGAATCTCATATCCAACCAGATCCTCCAGCTGTACATGTGCAATTCTTGTTACCGGTACGATCACTGCTCTGCCGTTCTGGTCATGATCAATACGGAAAGCCTTGTGAAGTCCGAGCTTACCTACACCAAAATCCTTGTAAAACTGTACCATGTCCGCCATAAATTCATTGGTGTCTTTGGCTACTGCCAGCGTCTTGCTCATATCACAGATTCTGTCACGGATACGTTTGTTGAACATTTTTCCCGTATCCTGCGGTGCCTCATAGTTACAGAGAATGCTACAGCAGGAAGTATGGAATAATTTATCCAGTACTGTCAGGTCAAAATCATACAGTTCTTTAAAAATTGCGAAATCATGAAGTGCCAGCTGATTGATGCTTCCCTCGATCGCACCGCGGATCTCACTTGCCATACTGAATGCATTCTCATGATTTACAAGAAGCAGTGTCAGATAATCATGCCACAGGTTTCCTGTAAATCCATAAGATCCTGCAATTTCGATCAATCCATTTACACATTCATAAAACTCTTCTTCCATTTCGCTTGCATTGACTGCTGATCTCTCACTTGCATCCATCAGTGCAGTCATTTTATCTAAAATATCTCCGTGCTCAAAACCTCTGTAAAGCACACATTCCTTTACTCTTGTCATCCTACTGTTCCTCCTGCTGTCCATAATTGCCAAGCACTCTCATCCGATTGGCTTCCGCTTCTAATCCTCGCAGGGCATTTTTAACTGCCGGTTCTTCCAGATTTCCTTCAAAATCCACAAAAAATCTGTATTCCCACTTTTTACCTGTGATTGGGCGAGATTCAATTTTTGTCATACTCAGTCCGTTGTAAATAAAATGAGAAAGCATATTATACAAAGTTCCGCTTTCGTGTGGAAGTTCGAAACAAACACTTACTTTAGCCGCACTTTTCTCATAGACCGGATGCGCACTGACAATGATAAATCTGGTCACGTTCTGGTCATTGTAGCAGATATTCTCTGCCATTACAGAAAGTCCGTAAAGCTCTCCTGCCGCCCGGCTCGCAATTGCTGCCTGTGACCGATTCATCTCTTCATGAACTTTTTTTGCAGCTCCCGCGGTGTTCTCCGTCTTTACGATTTTCCAGTCCGGATGGCTTTCCAGATATTTTTTACACTGTGCCAACGCCTGTGGGTGAGAATAGACTGTTTTAATCTCATCCAGAGAAGTCTCCGGAATTCCAAGCAGAACATGCTCCACTTTCACGCCCTGTTCCCCGACGATATACAACTGATATTCCGTCAGAAGGTCGTAAATATCCGTCACAATACCCTCTGTAGAGTTTTCGATCGGCAGTACTGCATAATCTGCTTTTCCCGATGCAACTTCTTCCATAGCATCTCGGAATGTTTTTACATGGTAACTATTGACCGCATCAGAAAAATACGCACGCATGGCAGCATAACTGTAAGCACCTTCTACTCCCTGAAAAACAACATTCACCCCTGTCATAGGAAGTGCATCTACCATCTTATAATCTTTTGTATCGTTTTCAACTCCATTTTTGGTCAGTAACTGATACTGTCTCTTTCTGCTGATCGCCATGATCTGCTGAAAAAGCTCCTGTGCCCCAAGTTCATTGAATTCCCCATGAGCAGATTCTTTCAGGACTTCTATTTTGTCCTGCTCGCGTTTTGGATCCAGAACCTTTTTTCCTGTATGTATCTTGTATTCTGCAACATCTTCGCAGACTTTCATTCTTTTTTCAAAAAGTCGCAAGATTTCTTTGTCTATCACATCAATTTCCTTACGACATTCCAGTAAATCTGTCATGAATTCTTTTCCTCCTGAGTTTTGACAATTGTTGTAATTTCCCCGATAAAAGACAGGGAGCCAAAAGAAAGGATGACATCCTCCCGTCCTGCCATGGCAAATATTTTATCTACCGCATCCAGAATGTTGTCCGCAGCCTGCACGTGCGGATTACATTTTTTTTACTTCTTCCGCAAGTTCCTGCGCCGGCAGGGCACGTGGATTATCCGGTGTCTCAATCGTAATGATCTGCTCTGCATAGGGGCAGAGTTTCCGAATAATATAAGGATAATCCTTATCACGAAAAACTCCCATGATAAAGAACAGTTTGCGTCCTTTAAAATACTTCCGCACAGAATCCTCCAACATATCTGCCGCAGCCGGATTATGTGCTCCGTCCACAATAAACAAAGGCTCTCTGTGAATGATTGTCAGACGTCCATTCCATTTCGTATCCTTCAGACCTTTTTTTCGCTGTTCAACTGTTGTCGGATATCCGACTCGTCCCAACACCTCAAGTGCCTCCAGTGCAAGTGCTGCATTCTCCGTCTGATAAGATCCTGCCAGTGCCAACTCATAGTTTTCTCCCCGGTACTCCAGCGTCTGTCCCGCAAAATCTTCTTTCACTGCTTTTGCTTCATGCAGGTCTGCCTCTGTCAGATCTGCACCGTTTTCACGGCACACTCGCTCTATTACAGCCATAGTCTCCGGCTGTTGGCCGACCGTTACAACACTGCATCCAGGTTTGATGATTCCTGCCTTCTTTTCTGCAATTTCAGAAAGCGTGTTTCCAAGAAATGCCTGATGATCCATACTGATCGGAACGAGCACTGCAAGAACTGTATTTCGAATGATGTTTGTTGCATCCAGATTTCCACCCATTCCAACTTCCAGAATTACCAGATCACATTTTTCTTCGGCAAAAAATAAAAAAGCCACCGCCGTTTCTATTTCAAATGGGGTGGGATGTGCAAGACCTTCTGTAGTCATTTCTTTAATTGCTGCAGCAACCCTGGTCACATATCCCGCAAATTGTTCTCTGCTCACCGCACTGCCGGCCACTTCCATCTTCTCACGATAAGAATATACGGATGGGGAAATATATCTTCCGACACGATATCCAGCTTCCGAAAGTGTAGTATACAGATAAGCAATTACGGATCCCTTGCCATTGGTTCCTGCTACGTGAACATATTTTAACTGATCCTGGGGATTTCCCAGTCGTTTCATCAGCTCTTTTATATTTGTAAGATCCAGAGCACCGCCCGCATAACGGTCCGCGTCTTTTACATATGCTCTGCTTTGTTGATAGTCCATTTGCTATGTCTCCTGTGTTTCATAAATAATTGTGTATTTATACAAATATAGCATTTACGTATGTTTTTTTTCAAGACTGGGAGATACTTATTTACGTATTCTTAACACGTTTTTATCAGGAATCAGGAGTAGCTGCCATGAATCAGAATATCTCAAATTTTTTACTGTGCGGTTCTGCCGGATGGTGCATGGAGATTTTCTGGACCGGTCTTCATTCACTTTTTACCGGTCAGAAGACTCTTACAGGAAAGACTTCTCTTTTGATGTTTCCCATCTACGGCTGTGCCGCTGTTATTGCTCCACTGTCCGTAAAATTATCTTCCTTCCCATTCTTTTACCGTGGAATCCTGTATACTGCCGGATTCTATCTTGTGGAATTCATCAGTGGAAGCTTCCTGAAGCAGTTTGGAATGTGTCCCTGGGATTACAGCGGTGTACCATTGCAATGTCATGGTGTCATCCGTCTGGACTATGCGCCACTGTGGTTTACTGCCGGACTGATTTTCGAAAAAATTCTAACCGTCCATCGCTGATATTTTATTATGAATATGGCAAAATCATCTTGAAAAATCAATTCTACTAGTATATGATTGTGCAAGAGAGAATTTTCGTAACTATTCACAGTACTACGAATTTTCCGTACCACAAGTCAATAAGGGAGGTTTCACATGAGACATTTAATGAGCCCGCTGGATCTTTCTAAAGAAGAGCTTGATGATCTTCTTACTCTGGCCAGCGACATTGAAAAAAATCCAAAAAAATACGCGCATGTCTGCGATGATAAGCGACTTGCCACCTGTTTTTACGAACCAAGTACACGTACACGTTTAAGTTTTGAAGCAGCCATGATGAATCTTGGCGGCAAGGTTTTAGGTTTCTCTTCAGCCGGTTCCAGTTCCGCTGCCAAAGGCGAAAGTGTTGCCGATACAATTCGTGTTGTTTCCTGTTATGCTGATATCTGTGCTATGCGTCATCCAAAAGAAGGTGCTCCGCTCGTAGCTTCTATGGCTTCTTCTATTCCTGTTATCAACGCCGGTGACGGTGGTCATCAGCATCCTACTCAGACCCTCACTGATCTTCTTACTATTCGTTCCCTTAAAGGAAGACTTGACAATCTTACGATCGGTCTGTGCGGCGATCTGAAATTCGGACGTACCGTTCATTCTCTGATCGAAGCTCTGGTACTCCGTTATTCTAATGTAAAATTTGTTCTGATCTCACCGGAAGAGCTTCGTGTACCAAGCTACATCCGCGAAGATATCCTTGAGAAAAACAATGTAGAATTCGAAGAAGTAGAACGTCTGGAAGATGCACTTCCAAAACTTGACATTCTCTACATGACTCGTGTACAGAAAGAACGTTTCTTCAACGAAGAAGACTATGTCCGTATGAAAGATTTCTACATACTTGACAAACAGAAAATGGAACTTGCTCCAAAGGACATGTATATTCTTCATCCGCTTCCTCGTGTAAACGAAATTGCTGTTGAAGTTGACGATGATCCTCGTGCAGCATATTTTAAACAGGCTCAGTACGGTGTATATGTCCGTATGGCACTGATTCTCAGACTACTGGAGGTAGAAGTATAATGTTAAATGTTGGAGCACTTCACGAAGGTTTCGTACTCGACCACATCAAAGCAGGCAAAGCCATGACCATCTATCATGACCTGAAGCTTGATAAGCTGGACTGCACCGTTGCGATTATCAAAAATGCCAAAAGTAATAAAATGGGCGTTAAAGATATCATCAAAGTAGAATGCCCTATTGAAAACCTCGATCTGGACATCCTTGGTTTTATCGATCACAACATCACAGTCAACATTATCAAAGATGAAAAAATTGTTGAAAAAAGGATTCTGAAACTTCCAAAACAGATCACAAACGTTATCAAATGCAAAAACCCTCGTTGCATTACTTCCATTGAGCAGGGGCTCGATCAGGTATTTATCCTTGCTGACCCGGAAAAAGAAGTTTACAGATGTAAATACTGTGAAGAGAAATACAGAGGAAAACGTAATAAATAAATTACATAAAAAAAGAAACGTCCGCAAGACGTTCTTTTTTTATGCAAGCAGACCGATAAGCCGGGTTATGTCGTTGAGTGATCATCTGTCTAGGCCAGCCGTTGCCAGCTGGCTCAAGCGACCCACCTGAAAGCACGACGGGCAGCCGTATTGCTTTCGTTTCGGTCTTGCTTCGAATGGAGTTTACATGTGCCCGTTCTGTTACCACAACGGCGGTAGTCTCTTACACTGCCTTTCCACCCTTACCTTCCATAAAGAAGGCGGTTTATTTCTGTTGCACTGGTCTGGGAGTCACCTCCACCGGACGTTATCCGGCATCCTGCCCTTTGAAGCCCGGACTTTCCTCGTCTGCACCCTTTCGTCTGTACAGCCGCGATCACCTGACCTGCTTGCACGAGTGTTATTCTAACACGAATATATTTTTAAGTAAAGAAAAAAATCATCAAGATTTCTATACATCAAAACAACTTCCGCCGACGAATTCCCTTAACAGTGAATTATGTGGAATATCCTCACTTGGAACAGAAATGAAATAATCCAGAAATTTCAAAAGGCGTTTTGCCTCCAGATACTCCGGTTCGCTCTTATCAATGCCAAATAACAGTGGCTCTGCATATACTTTAAGGCATGCCAGCTCATACACAAGTGCTGAATTAAACATGACATCTGCCTGCTCCTGATATGGAAAGATGTTTGCTTCTTCTCCACGACGTACAGACGGCCATCTGGCAATCGTATCTTTTGCCGAAGTTCCTCTGGTTCTTGCATCACGTACAATCCGTCGGAGCAGCCTGCCGTCCGTAGTCGGAATGCGGTTATGTTCATCAATATTCAGCTGAGTCAGTGCGCTGATATAGATCTTGAATTTACTTTCTGCCGGAAGTGCATAGCTCAGTTTATCATTCAGACCATGAATTCCCTCTATAACCAACACATCCTCCGGACCAAGCTGGAGAAAATCGCCTTTATACTCTCTGTGTCCTGTCTTAAAATTAAACACTGGCAATTCAATACGTTCTCCACGCAAAAGAGCAAGCATATCTTTGTTGAACTGCTCTACATCGATCGCTTCAAGACATTCATAATTTTTTTCTCCATATTCATCCAGCGGAGTCTCTTCTCTGTTCTTGAAATAATTATCAACTCCGATCGGATGCGGCTTCATTCCGTGCGCCAGAAGCTGAATAGACAAACGATGCGAAAAAGAAGTCTTTCCCGATGAAGACGGTCCCGCGATCATAATAAACTTCTTATTGCCTTCCAGGACAATTCTCTGTGCAATATCAGAAATCTTGGCTTCCTGAAGTGCCTCCTGAACCAGAAGAATATTGCTGATACCTTCTTTTGTAATGTGATCATTCAGATCTCCGACATAAGAGATATCCATCTTCTCTGCCCACTCCTGAGATTCTTTCTGCACCTGAAAGATTTTTCCTTCCGGGCGAAACGATGAAATCACAGACGGATTTTTTCTTGTTGGAAGTTCCAGAACAAAACCTTCATCGTAAAGTTTCAGATCAAAGTATTTTACATACCCTGCATGATCTGCCATATAACCATAAAAATAATCTTCATAGTAACCAATATTATAAATATTCACCTTGGATACCCGACGGAAACGAAACAGTTTTTCTTTGTCATACATTCTATGATGATGAAAAAGTGAAACTGCATCATCTGTATTTACAGAACGTTTTCCAATCGGTGTACACATATCTGCCAGTTCCTGCATCCGTGTTTTTACATTGTCAAGGAAATGCTGATCAAGAACCGCTTTGCCGGCCATGGTAAAATAATAGCCATTTCCGACGGAATAGTGGATCATGACTTTTTCTATATTTTCTTTTCCTGCCACATCATAGATTGCTCTCAGCAGTACCAGACAAACCGTTCTTTTATAGGTTTCGAATCCTATATGATCTTTTGTCGTTACAAATTCCAGTGTACAGTCACCTTTCAGTTTCTTCTGGAGTTCACGTAATTTTCCATCTGCCATTACCAGAATGACAGGCGCTTCTGCCACTTCTTCCTGATACTCATCCACGATTTCTCTGTATGTCGTACCAATTGCATATTCATGCTCTTTCCCGTCAATCGTAACTTTAACCATTTCCTGATTCATAAAACAGCCCTCCTGTTACTATCCTGCTACAGTATCATATATGGACTTTTCACTTTCGCACATGTTATCTGAAGTGATGGATATTTTTCTTCCAGAATTTTACGCATTGCCTTCATAAAGATATATTCCGTACCATAATGTCCGGCATCTATGATCGGAAGTCCACTGGCAACAGCATCAATTCCCGTATGATGATCAATATCACCCGTCACATAGACATCCGCTCCTTTGGCAAGGACATCCGAAATCATGCTTTTGCCACTTCCGGTGCAGATGGCAGCTTTTTCTACCATTGTATCCGGATCTCCGTAAATCCTGACATCATTCAGCGCCAGCGCCTCTTTTACAAATTCTCCGCATTCTTTCAGAGTCATCTTATACGGGAGACAGCCAACCCGTCCAAATCCCTCTTCACCCTGCTCTGTATGAGCAGTTACCGAGAGGACTTCTCTGTCTGTAAGTTTCAGATAGTCTGCACTGAGTTCTGCCATACCAAGCACGTCGTAATTGGTATGCATCGCATAATACTGAATCCTGTTTCTGATCAGTTTCAGAATTCTGCGCCCTGTAAAAGAATGATTATTTATTTTTTTCTGTCCTTCAAAGATCATCGGATGATGCGTAATGATCATGTCTGCTCCTGCAGAAATTGCTTCATCCAGCGTTTTCTCCGTAAGATCCAGTGCCAAAAGCACATGATGCACCTCCGCATCATCATCACCGACCAGGAGGCCTACATTGTCCCAGTGTTCTGCCATATCAGCCGGATAACGACCATCAAGCCAGTCTGTCAGTTCCTTTACCTTCATATCTCTGTAAAGCAGCCAAAATCAACCGCTTTTCCTCCTCTACTTCATCCAGGCGTTTCTTTGCGCCCTCTCCTGCTGCATTTTTCAATTGTCCGGAAATTTCTTCTCTGATTCGCAGTTCGCGTTGCAGATACTTATAAAGAACCGGATGCAGACGTTCCAACAGCAGTTTTCCAAACATTTCCTCTTCTCTCGTCCAGATTTCTCCTGGTGTTCTGTCCGAAACTGCTTTCATCATCGGATAATATTTCCCATCTTCCAGAATCATTTCTTCCTGAATAATACAGAATCCATGTTCCATAAGGAAATGACGAAAATGAGGAATATCCGACTGCGGTTGAAGAATCAGTTCCCGAAAGCCCGGCAATGCAGCCTTACCTTCTGTAAGGATTTTCTCCATCAAAGGGCCGCCCATCCCGGCAATAACCAATGTATCACCTTCTCCGGTGCGGACGCCCTGCAGTCCGTCACAGAGTCTCGCCTCTATGTATTTGCTCATCCCATACTCTGCAATATGTTCCTGTGCCCTGGCCAGCGGTCCTTTTCCTACATCGGTCGCGATCGCACCCGGAATCTTATGATTCAGCATAAGGTATACCGGCAGATATCCATGATCACATCCCACATCTACCAGCCGGTTTCCCTCCGTCACCATGTCTGCAATAGCTTTGAGGCGTCTGGACAGCTGTACATGCTTCCCTGCCATTAATCCAGATAATCCTTCAGCTTGCGGCTGCGGCTCGGATGGCGGAGTTTACGAAGTGCCTTTGCTTCGATCTGACGAATACGCTCTCTCGTAACGTTGAATTCTTTACCAACTTCTTCCAGTGTACGTGCACGTCCGTCATCCAGGCCAAAACGAAGGCGAAGTACCTTCTGTTCTCTTTCTGTCAGTGTTCCCAGTACTTCGATCAGCTGTTCTTTCAAAAGCGTAAATGCAGCTGCATCTGCCGGAACCGGAACATTATCATCCTGAATAAAGTCACCAAGATGGCTGTCTTCCTCTTCACCGATCGGAGTTTCCAGTGATACCGGTTCCTGTGAAATCTTAAGGATTTCACGAACACGATCTACCGGCATTTTCATTTCTTCTGCAATTTCTTCCGGAGTAGGTTCGCGTCCTAACTCCTGAAGCAGCTGACGGGAAACTCGAATCAGTTTGTTGATCGTTTCTACCATATGCACCGGAATACGAATGGTACGTGCCTGATCGGCAATCGCACGTGTAATTGCCTGACGAATCCACCAGGTAGCATACGTGCTGAATTTGTATCCTTTACGATAATCAAATTTCTCCACTGCTTTGATCAGGCCAAGATTTCCTTCCTGAATGAGGTCAAGGAACAACATTCCCCTTCCGACATATCTCTTGGCAATGCTTACAACCAGACGAAGATTCGCCTCTGCAAGACGTTTCTTTGCCTCTTCATCACCCTGTTCCATACGTTTTGCCAGTTCAATTTCTTCATCTGCTGTCAGAAGACTTACTTTACCGATCTCTTTCAGGTACATACGGACCGGATCCTCAATGCTGACACCTTCCGGCACAGACAGATCGATCTTATCCAGTTCAATTTCTTCCTCACATCCATTTTTTCGATGTCTGCATCGTCATCCAGAATCAGCTCTTCATCATTTCCTGAAATACGAAGCACATCAACTCCACTGGCTTCCAGAAAATCCAGAACCTTTTCCATCTGTTCAACTTCCAGAGACTGGTCTTTAAAGAAATCGCTGATTTCCTGATATTCCAGTACATTTTTCTTCTTTTTTGCAAGCTCCAGAAGCTCTACCAGTTTCTCGCTGAATTTGCCCATATTCATTTCCATAGGTGCTCATTCCCTCCATATAGTGTTTATATTTTATCCTTATTCAAAAGAAATATGCAGTTCCCGGCGTTTTCGCCCAAGTTCTTCCAATTCTTTTTTTGCTTTGACTATCTGCTGCAATCCTGCCATATCCGTAGGATCCCAGTTACGGTTCCGTTCCGCAAGGCTTTCGGATTTTATCCTGAGAAGTGTATCTGCAAACGCCTGATCCTGTTCCTGTTGATTTTCCAGATGGATCGTCGCATTAAAAAGTGATGCCACTTCCCGCTGTTCTTCACTGTCTGTAAAACTATTCAGAAGTTTCGCAGGATTAACCTGTCCCTCTTCCCTCTGCTGAAACAGCATCTGCGCCACTTCTCTGTATAATGGGACCACAAAGTCCTCCGGTGTCAGATACTGTGCAACTTTATCAAAAACATTCGGATACGTTACCAGCCAGGTCAGCATCAGTTTCTGTGCCTGCTCTGAAGCGGTCTCTTTTTTCTTTTTATTCTGACTGCCACTCTTTGGCTGTATCCGATTTTCGGCCGGTGTTCCTTTAAGCGCCAGCGTATTCACCCGCTTACGCAGATCTTCTGTGCTGACACCGTATTGTCCCCGATACTTCTTGACAATCGCTTCTATATAAAGATTCCTTTCCAGTTCATCTTTCAGTTCCAGAAGCATTTCTGCACATCGCTCGAAGAAACGATTCTGCCCCTGTGGTTCCTCCATCGGAAACTCGCTTTCCGCAATACTCACACGAAACATAAAGCTGTCGGATGCCTGGTTCAGCCGTTCTTCAAATGCCTCTGCTCCCATGTTTTTGACAAACTCATCCGGGTCTTTGTAGGGTTTCAGATCAACAACTCTTGAATTCACTCCCGCTTCCCGAAGAATTGGAATTCCACGAAGTGCCGCCCGAATGCCAGCCTCATCGCTGTCATACAGAAGCAATACTTCCTGTGTATACCGCTTCAAAAGACTGGCATGGCCTGATGTCAGTGCAGTTCCAAGCGATGCCACCGCATTGGTAAATCCCGCCTGATGCATGGAGATCACATCCATGTATCCCTCACACAGGATCAGATATTTCTTTCTTGTTGTTCTGGCGATATTCAATCCATATAAATTCCGGCTTTTGTCAAAAATCTTCGTCTCCGGTGAGTTCAGATATTTGGGCTTTCCGTCTCCCATAACACGGCCGCCAAAACCGATCACACGATTATTGACATCCATGATCGGAAAAATAACCCTGTTCCAGAACTTATCATACATTCCATGCCGTTCATCCACGTTGAACAGTCCCGATTCACGGAGTCTCTCATCGCTGTATCCTTTGGATTTGAGATATTTATACAGGCCGCTGCCAAACTTGTCCGAATAACCAAGCCCAAACTTCCGCATCGTCTCTTCACTCAGTTGACGCCCTGCGAGGTATTCATGTCCCTGCCTGCCGCCTTCTGTTCGGAGCTGATAATAATAATACTGTGCCGCCTGCTTGTTGATTTCCAGAAGTTCTGCCTTCTGCTCTGCTTTTTCTCTCACTTCTCTGGAATATTCAATCTTTGGAAGTTCTACTCCCGCTCTGTCCGCAAGATGCTTCAACGCTTCTCCGAACGAATAATTTTCATATTCCATAATAAAATTAAATACATTTCCTCCTGCACCACAGCCAAAACAATAATACATCTGCTTGCCGGGTGTTACAGAAAAATGAAGGAGTTTTCTCATTATGAAAAAGGGCACAGTCCAAAATAAGAACTTCCCTTTCTTGTCAGTTTCACGTATTGCGATACTACATCTACAATATCATTTTTCTGTCGGACTTCCTCAATGATATCGTCCGAATAACGCATGCCCATCCTCCTCTGTCATTACCGTTCACTCCGTTCACAGTAATCCTCTATCATTTTTTATCAGTAAACTTCCCCATGCTTTTTGGTATATAGATCTTTCGAAACTTTGCCATGGAATACTGGTCTGTCATTACCGGCCAGAT
>ENA-OQDC01000239-OQDC01000239.1-human-gut-metagenome-genome-assembly--contig:-NODE-239-length-41626-cov-4.517000_pt1 | contig 41626 bp, 42 predicted proteins | sample MGYA00242770_ERZ504601 | MGnify/ENA primary metagenome ERZ504601 (study PRJEB26092, sample SAMD00036305) | human gut metagenome | host: Homo sapiens | study: EMG produced TPA metagenomics assembly of...
AATATCCTTTATTCTGTTTGGTAGTATCGATAAAGCTTTCCATACCGTTTTTCCTTATTAAAAGGAATAGGTTATCATCATAGTTGTTCTTGTTGTATGCGTTATATGCACCAAGCCACATAATCCATACGTTTCTGTAACCAGGATTTTTAACATCGCCAGTAATGCCTTGGTCATAATATTGTTTAATTCTTTCCCAATCGGTAGGATTCAGATATTTATAATAAGGTGCTGTCAACGGATAATCATCATCACCCTGTAAGTGACTGTAGGCTACAGTCAATCTATGTGTATCATCAAAATCATAGTCAACACGTGCATTGATAAGAATCTTCTTTATAACCGGTTTGTGCCCATTTATGGTTTACACCGGTCAGACCATCTTTGTAATGAGAATCACTACCGGTTTTCACGGCGTCCGGACATGAATACCTTTAATTTTCCGTCATCACTACCACCGGACACAGACATACCATAGTTACGTTTATTCCAAGAACCAGCAGAATAATCTATAGAACCGGTTGTTTTCTGTCCACCTTTTTTAGTAATGATATTGATAACACCACCTGTAGCATCTGCACCATAAATAGAAGCACCAGGTCCTTTAATTACTTCGATTTTATCGATATTATCCATGCTGGTAATCTGGTTAATATCTACCATTGCCTTAGAACCGGAACCGGAATTACCTGCAACTGTACCACCAGATGTGTTATCCAGACGACGTCCGTCAATCAATACTACTACTCTGGCATCACCATTAATACTTACAATAGTATGGGTTTGGGTATAACCATATTCGCCGCCTCTATAGCCGCCAGGAGATTGTACCTGTACACCGGGAATAGTTTTTAAAGCATCACCTAATTGCTGATAATGACGTTTCTCTAAAGTCTGGCTGGTAATTACATTAACGTCACCACCAGTACGATAGTAGGATTGCTCAGTATTAATATCACCAAATTGGTTTCTTACAGCATCAGCTTCAACAATAACGCCATCCAAAGTATAATTATCTAAGGTTTTGTCAACAGTAGCTGCTGCGCTTGCGCTTGCGCACAGGCCCATTACCATCATCATAGCAGCCGCAGCTGTATATCTTCTCTTCATGTTACTCATACACTTCTTTCTGTAAAATTTGAGTTTCTTGCAAACTCAACGCCTAATACTCATCAAAAACATTATCAGAACCGCGCACCATTAATATACGTAAACGTATAGGTCTGCGCTGTTACCCAGTTGCCAACGCTTTCGTCAGCAAATTTGCCAAAGTTAAGATTCAGCTTACGCGAACCATTGGCAGGAATCTTGCACAGCGGAAACTTTACCGGTCTGCCTGTAAACTGCTTCTGCTCACCATTTTTATCTGTGTAGGTAACACGCATAATAAATTCGTTCAGCTTAGTGATTGCTACATCATTACGCTTGTTAACAAAAGTACCTGTTACACACAGCTCGCCACCGTTAACCCATACCTTGGATGTTGTCCAATCCAAAATCATTTTGTCGCTTGATACCTCCGCACCGGCAAGTGCTGGGCACATCAGCGCAAAAATTAAGGTCAGCAGCATAAATATCCTTTTCATAGCTCCTCCTTTCTCTCGTAATTCTTGAGCATACTGGGAAAAAATTTATTTTCATAAAAGCATCTGACCAAGCTATCCTTGTTCCGCTTGTCAGATGTTAATATGCAAGAATAATAAATATACTTCATACAAACATTACAGTTAAAATAAAAGCGTCTTGCCGTACTGTGACAGCAAGACGCACTTATCCCCGGGAAAGCGCAATCCTGTACATCGCAGGTTGTTGAAAGGCCCTATATCAGGCAGTTCTTCTGGCTCTGCTTCACTGCCAGCCTTGTCTTCCCGGTTTCCCAGTGACATTATAAGGCCAGCTCCACATTACAGCTGCGGGACAGCACAGGTTTTGCACCTGTTTACCTATTAAGTATAAATACACCTGATACGCTTTTATTCTCTTTTTCTCTCGTTAGGTTCTTAAATTTTATAGCAATATATCATGCAGTGTTTTCAGTTCCTCAAAGAGGAAAATACTTACATGTAAAACTCTCTAAATTGTTAATTATGTATATTAGCTTTTTCTTATTTCATAATAGCTTTAATTACATAATTAGTCACAGCTAGAATTATAGCATGTTGTCCCCCCCCGTCAAGCAAAAGTACATCGAGTACTTTTGGCTTGCAGTTGCCTACGGCACCTGATAAATGAAAAAAAGACCCCATTCTCTTACAATGAAGTCCTTAATATTTAAAGCATTATTATATTGTAATTACACGTCAACTAACCTACAACTATATTCTTAGTCTGACGTAATATACTTGGCCAGATATCATACAGCTATACCTGTTTTTCATATATTTAATTTTCTGTCAGCAAAAAGCGCTGCAAAAGCCTGTTCCACAATTTTATTCAAGGAAATATTGTTCTGTAAAGCGCAAATCGCCGCCTGTTTATGCATCTCAGCGGGAATGCGCACATTAAAGCTCCCCTTATACGCTTTTTCCGGTGTAATACCTTCGGCAGCACACATAGCTAAATAATCCTCGACCGCTCCGTGAAAATCCTCCACTAATTCCTGTGCATTTTTACCGTCATAGGAAATTACAGAACGTATACCCAGAACTTTACCGAAGAAGAGTCTATCTTCCTCAGAAAATTCCACAGAACCAACATAGCCTTTATATTGCATTGTATTCTTCACAGTAATCCCTCCTGTTCTAATACAGAAATCAGTGTTTTTATCTGATAATCAAGTAACTCTTTACGCGGATGCGGTTTATGCAATAAAATCGCATGACATCCCTCTTTAATAAATATTACCCGTGATCCACTGGTTTTACCCTTGTTGCTTCTCACGTAATCAAAATAGTTGAGCAGTGTTTCTGCTTCCGCAAAAGTAAAGTCTTTTGGTTTACTCATTAACTTTTTTATGAGCTTTTCTTTTTGTCCCATATTTTCACCTCTATTATAAGCTTTTCCTGATACCTTTGCAACTATTTCTAGTTGCATTTTTTAGTAAAAAATTTGGAGCAACACTTACTACAAGTATCACTCCTAAATGCCTTAGGTACATCTTCAGTACCAAAAAATATTTTATCATAATTCAGAAAATTCCGCAATATATTTTACTTAAAGCAAATCGCCGCCTGCCTTACGGCCGACGGCGCTTACTTCTTTCCCTTATTTTTAGTTCTTTCCCTTGTTTTTCAAAAAATCTTTCCCTTATTTTGGAGGTTTTTCTAAGCCGACTTATCTATTATCTGACGCCGGCCTTTAGCAAAATAATATATGCAGGGCATTATATATATATTTCTCTTCGCCCCATACTAACCTAACCACTAAACACTATTCACTGACAACTGCTAATCACTTCTCCGCGCGGTTGATAGCGCAGATGATACCGCGCAGCGCTGCCACGTTGACGTTAGAGTGAATGCCTACACCAAAGATATGGCCATTATTTTTCTGTTTCAGCTCGATGTAGCAAATACCCTTCGCATCAGAACCCTTGGAAATTGCATGCTCATGATAGTTGACGAATTCGTAGCCATTAATTCCGACACCGTTAAGCGCCTGGAAGAAGGCATCGATAGGACCGTTACCTACACCAACTACACTCTTCTTTTCGCCAGCAACAGCAATTTCGCCTTCAAAACGGCTGTGGATGCTGCCATCAGCTTCGTTCAGCTCGGTGAAGCGATGACGCAGCAGCTGATATTTACCGGCAAAGTCGATATATTCCTTGCGGAAGAGCTGCACAATCTGCTCGCTGGAAAGCTCGTCGCCGTATTCGTCAGCCGCAGCCTTCACGATATTGCCAAATTCCGGATGCATTTCCTTCGGCAGATTGTAGCCAACGGTATGCTGCAGCACGAAGGCAGCGCCGCCCTTACCGGACTGGCTGTTAATACGGATAACAGGCTCGTATTCACGATGGATATCCGCCGGGTTAATCGGCAGATACGGTACCTCCCAGTATTCGGTCCCGCTGTTTTTCATGTATTCATAGCCCTTGCGGATAGCATCCTGATGCGAACCGCTGAAGGCGGTGAAGGCCAGCTCGCCGGCGTACGGCTGACGCTCGGGCACATGCATTCTGGTGCATTCCTCATAAACCTTTTTGATATCCAGGATATGAGAGAAATCCAGCTCGGGATCAACATTTTGCGTAAACATGTTGAGGGCTACAGTAACGATATCAAGGTTACCGGTACGCTCGCCATTACCGAACAATGTACCTTCGATACGGTCGGCACCGGCCAAAAGTGCCAGCTCGGCGCAGGCAACACCGGTACCGCGGTCATTGTGCGGATGCACGCTGACAATTGCTGCTTCACGGTTTTTAATATGACGGCAGAAGTATTCAATCTGATCGGCATAGGTGTTCGGCGTACACATTTCAACAGTAGAAGGCAGGTTGAGGATAATGGGGTTTTCTTTGCTAGAACCCATTTCCTGCATTACCGCCTCACAAATTGCCACAGAGAAATCTATTTCCGTACCGGAAAAGCTTTCCGGAGAATATTCATAGCGGATATTCATACCGCTACGGGCAACCTCTTCTTCCGTCAGCTGGCGGATAAGGCGTGCGCCCTGCACAGCGATATCGGTGATACCGTCCATATCCTTGGCAAAAACAATTTTACGCTGCAGTGTTGATGTGGAGTTGTAAAAATGAATGATAACATTCTTAGCACCGCGTACCGCCTCAAAGGTTTTGCGGATAAGCTCTTCACGCGCCTGCACCAGAACCTGCACAGTTACGTCATCAGGAATATGGCCGCCTTCAATCAAGGTACGCAGAATTTCGTATTCTGTTTCCGAGGCGGAAGGAAAGCCAACCTCGATTTCCTTAAAGCCGCAATCTACCAGAGTGTGGAAAAAGCGAATTTTTTCCGGAATGCCCATCGGTGTTACCAATGCCTGATTGCCGTCGCGCAAATCAACACTGCACCATACAGGTGCTTTAGTAATCGTTTTATCAGGCCATTGACGGTCGGTAATTTTTATTTGTTCAAACGGAATATATTTTTTCTCCTGCTGCATGATTAAATTCCCCCTAGCTTTTCTTAGCGATTATAAACAAAAATCCCCGTCCCTAACCTGTGTTATTGATAACACAATTAGGGGCGGGGAACAATTCCACGCTGTACCACCCTATTTCAACAGCACTTCAGCAGCGCTGTCCTCTCAGCCTCCAACAAGGCCTTTGCCTGTAACGTGACCACACGTCCTTCCCTACATATCGGAAAGGCAACTCCGGGATCAGTATGCATATAACCATTGACATCGCTTTACACCAGCCAGCGACTCTCTTAGCCCATCCGGTCATATCTTCTTCCCTTCACCGTTTTTTTAGGGACGATATTTGATTCGTTGAATGCTATTATACGCACTCTGCTTTTAATTGTCAATAATCTTTCTGAAATTTATTTTTTACAGCAAATTTGTAAACAATGTAACAGCAATTAGTGTGCTTCTATCCACGAATACTTATCCACAGCTTATGTGTTTTACCCACAGATTATCAACAGACTTATCAACAACTGTGTATAACTTTACCTGCTGCTGATAAGCTTACGCAGTAAATCAACAACGATAATGGAAGCGCCAAACAGGACGACAACGCCCCATTCATGCGCATTCAGCGATGTTGTACGCAATACACGCCCACCAACAAAGGTCAGCAGCACCTGAATTGCAACAATCAGCGCCATGACCTGTAAGAAGCCCTTGTTCAAGCTGATATTCTTTAACAGGTTCAAACCGTCAGTACGCACATTAAAGCCATTGGCAACTGCCATGAAAATGTAGGCGCAGAAGAAGCCCGTGTAGGTATAAATATGATTATCTGCATCACGGAACAGATGGTCAACCCATGCGCTCTTGTAAAAGGCAATGCCCACAATAGTCATATAAAGACCACTTACAATAACGCTCGTAAGCATCTTTTTGCTGACAAGGGGCGCACTGCGGCGTTTCGGCGCCTCGCACAGATACTGCGCCAATGCCGGTTCACCACCGAAGGCGAGCGCAGCAAGAGTATCCATTACCAGGTTAATCCATAGAATCTGCGTAATCGTCAGCGGTTCATCAATATTGATGAAGGGAGCAATAAAGTTAATTGCCACAGCCGAGAAGTTAATCGTCAGCTGGAAAACAATAAATTTGCAGATAGAATTATAAATTGTTCTTCCGTACAAAATTGCCTGCTTGATGCTCAGGAAATTATCGTCCATGATAACAATATCGCCTGCTTCCTTGGCTACCTCTGTACCGCTGCCCATAGCAAAGCCTACGTCAGCCTTTTTCAGCGCCGGCGAATCATTTACGCCATCGCCGGTCATACCGGTTACAAGATTCAGCTCCTGCGCCAAGCGCACCAGGCGCGATTTATCCATCGGTAAAGCACGTGCCACTACACGCAGATGCGTCAGCTTAGCCTTGACCTCATCATCACTCATCTGTGCCAGCTCGTCGGAGGTCCAGACTACATCCTCCGTGCTTTGCAGCAGGCCTGCATCCTTGGCAATGGCAACTGCGGTTTCTTTACGGTCACCGGTAATCATTACTACCTGTACGCCAGCCTGCTGTACTGCTTTAATAGCCTCTACTGCCTCCGGACGCACGTCGTCACGGATTGCTACAACACCGGCAAGCGTCAGTCCTTTATCCGGCAGGTTATCAGCAGGTACTCCCTCATAGGTGCACAAGGCCAGCATTCTTATAGCCTGTCCTGCAAGCTCCAGCATTCTGTTATCCAGAGCTGCTTTCATCTCATCAGTCAACGGCAAACGGCTGCCATCTTTTGACCAATACCAATCGGTAGCCTGCAGCAGCTTTTCCGGTGCACCCTTAATCAGGCAATATTCCACACAGCCATCAGCAGGAGCAACCTGCGCCCAGGAGTATTTATTGGCGCTGTTGAATGGAATAAAGCGCTGGCGCTGCGGCAGCTGCGGCAAACGATAGGTACCGACATAATTGTTTAACGCTGCTTCCGTCATATTACCGCCGACAATCTTGCCATCGGTAACGGTAGATGATGTATTGATCAGAACCTGCTGACAGGTCAGCTCCTTAAGACGTGCAGGCAATGATGTGAAATCAGTAATTTCCTGTAAATCGCCGGTTAAGAAGCGCACTACCTCCAGCTGTCCTTTTGTAATAGTACCTGTCTTATCAGTAAACAGCAGGTTCAGGCTGCCTGCCGTTTCAATTCCGACCAGCTTACGCACCAATACATGGTCATGCAGCATTTTGCGCATATTGAGCGAAGAAACTATCGCAATCATCAGCGGCAGGCCTTCCGGTACCGCCATAACAATAATAATAATCGCCAAGATTACAGCCTGCACCAAATCGGCAATTACTGTTGTCATATCAGCAAAATATGCTGCAAAGCTGCCTGCCAGATATATCTTATGCAGTATTACCGCAACTGCTATCAGCACACCGCCGGCATAACCGAATTTACTTATCTGCTCTGCCAGTCCCTTCAGCTTCAGCTTCAGCGGACTGTCACGTTCATCATCCTTCAGCTCCTGCGTCAGCTGTCCGTAAACGGAATTATCACCTATCTTCACAGCCTGCATCACAGCGGTGCCTTCTACCACAACGCTACCACGAAACAGCTTATGTTCATCCAAAAAGTCAATTTTACCGTCATCCCATTGAAAGTCAGCAGGTGCAACAGTTTTTTTTGCTTCCTCGCTTTCGCCGTTCAGTGCAGCCTGATCAAGCTTCAGCGTACCATCCAGCAAAATACCGTCCGCCGGTATTTTATCGCCGGCCTCCAGAATAATTGCATCACCAACTACAACATCATCAATAGCAATTTCCTGTGGCTCGCCGTCCCGCCATACCTTGCAGCGGATACGGCTCGCCTCCTCCTGCAGCTTTTGAAAGGCATTCTCATTGCTGTATTCGGACCAGGTAGAAACAAAGGTTGCCAAAATAATTGCCAGAAAAATACCTATTGTTTCAATCCAATCACCATGACCAAGATACACGAAAAAAGCATTTACCAGCAGTGCTACTATCAGGATGCGGATAATGGGATCCTGAAAATTCCCCAGCAGCTTGCTCCAAAATGTTTCCCGCGGCGGCTGCGTCAATGTATTATCACCGTACTTGCGCCGTGACTCTTCAATCTGCTCTTTGCTTAAGCCATATTTACTCATTTTCTTCCTCCTTTGACCTTACGTCTGCTACTTGTCGAAAATTGCGGTAAATCATGCAAGTACACTCTTCACCTTATATTATATAATAAAAAAGGGCGAAACAATGCTGTAAAATAAAAATTTTACAACAAAGTCTCGCCACTTAATTACAAAGCCGGATTCTTCCGAATCGTACTGACGGCAGTGTAAACACCAGCCCTAAGGCTTGTGCCGGCTACTCCCCTTATTTAAGAAAGTACCATATTATTTTATTTAGCTTATTCAGCCCAAACAGCTTTCATCAGCTTAGGATATTCAGTGTTAAGGTGGTCAACAATAACATCGATTACTGCATGAATCATTTGCGGTACGAATTGATCGTCGGTAGAAGGAATGCAGCTTTCAATGATGATATTGCCAGCTTCATCAGCGTAATATTTGAATACCTTGTAGTTTTCGTTCAGAGCGTTCAGGTGTTCCAGAACAGCAGCCTTATTGGCTTCTTTAACCAAACCTGCACCTACGCGAACCTGCAGCATTACATAGATGCTGTCGTCAATTACCAGCATAGTCGGCAGGTTTTGACCTTGGATGCCGATAGCGGAACGGAAAACAACGGGATGCATAAAGCTTTCTTCAGGAACATCGTCTGCTTTCGGAACTTCGAAAACGTCACCCCAGTTAATTTTGTTTTCTTCAAGGAATTTCTTGTAAACTTCAGCTTTCTTATTCATCATAAGACCTCGCTTTCATTGTTATAATACTATTATACACTATTATCGTTATTTGTGTACTTTTTTTTATTAGTAAATATATTTGTTTTACACAAAATTCACAGCTCATTCAGCTTTTATTTTTAGCGCAAATTCATAACCATACTTTTCTGCAGCTTCAAGCTCAGCCTTCTGCGGCGTCCATTTGCAGTTAAAACCGGGTTCTACCGCATCGAAGCAGCTTTTTGCAAGCAGCTCTTCCATATCCTTCTGCGCACCACCGCCCCAGCCAAAGGTACCGAAGGCTGCAGCCTTTTTGCCCTTAGCGCCGAGTCCTTTAAGATAAATCAGCAGAGAACCCATATTCGGCAGCATGCTACAATTAAGAGTTGAAGAGCCTGCCAAAAAACCGGAGGCAGTAAAGAGCTCTGCTGCTACCGTACTGTTAGGTGTAGCGCCCATTTTGAATACTTTAACAACAATGCCGGCATTAGCTGCACCACGCGCAATCGCCCGCGCCAACTTTTCCGTACCGCCCCACATGCTGTCATAGGCAATAACAAGGCTGCCATCCTGTACACCGCTGCCCCATTCGCTGTAGCAGCGCAGGATATCGGCAATATGCTCCGTCCAGATTACACCATGGGAAGGCGCAATCATTTTAATATCAAGACCGCCCAGCTTTTCAGCGCATTGCCAATCAGCTTTGCATAAGGCCAGAGAATGTTGGCAAAGTAATTTTTTAGCTTCGTAGAATAATTCGTCCTGATTTACTTCACAATCAAAGCGCTTGCTGGTAGCGTAATGTTGACCAAAGGCATCATTGGAAAAAAGAATTTTATCATACTCACTATAGGTTGCCATGCTGTCAGGCCAATGCAGCATTGCCATGGAAGCGAAGGTTAAGGTGCGCTTGCCAATATTTAAGGTTGCTCCGTCTTTAACAACCTCAAAAGCAAAAATATCTCCGTAATGCTGAATCGCCTCGTTTTTACCTTGCATCGTAATATAGAACTTTGCTTTGGGGCAAGCCTTGGCCAACGCAGCCATAGCACCGGAATGGTCAGGCTCAACATGGTTGATGACAATATAGTCAATGGAATCCAATGGTGTTACCTTACTGATATTAGCAAGCAACTCTTCGGTAAAGGGCGCTTTAACAGTATCAATCAAGGTTATCTTTTCATCCATAATCAGATAAGAGTTATAGGTTGCACCTCTCTCTGTTTTGTAGCCGTGAAAATCACGCACAGCCCAATCCTGAACACCAACGTCATAAATATTTTCTGCAATTTGCAATGGCAGCATAAGAAAACCTCCTTACAATTTTTCAAGAGTAACTTGACGAGTTGATTTATTTAAGCGTAAAACAAGCTCGTGATATTTATTCAGCGTACTGCGATGACCGACACTTACAACAGTAGTCTGCTGTAAACGCTCCTGTAGCAGGCTGTACATAGTCGCCTCAGTGTCTTCATCCAAAGCAGAGGTTGCTTCATCCAGGAAAAGCCACTGTGGCTGCTGGATATGGGCGCGTACAAAGGCCAAGCGCTGCTGTTCACCGACAGAAAGCACATGGCTCCAATCAGCTTCCAAATCAAGCTTATCCTTAAGATAACCAATCTGGCACAAATCCATCAGATAAATCAATTCAGTATCATCTATCGGTTTATTTCCAGGGTAATTAAGTGCAGCACGCAGTGTGCCTAATGGCAGATAAGGCTTCTGCGGAATAAACATCAGCTTATCACGTGACGGAAGAAAGATTTTGCCGTCGACGAAGGGCCAGATACCGGATATGGCACGCAGCAAGGTACTTTTACCGCTGCCGCTGACACCCTTAATCAAAACATTATGCCCCGGATGCAGTGTAAAGCTGATATTTTCCAGAAGCGGCTTTCCGTCCGGCAGATTTATCTGCATATCGTTAACCTCAACAACATCTGCAGCAGCAAAGCGTTCCACATGAAAGCGTTCCGCCTGCTGAGAAACCTCATGCATATGATGGCCGAAGTAAGTTAAACGCATAACAACAGCCTGCCATTGAGCAATACTGCTGTACATATCAACAAAATACGAAAGCGAATCCTGCACGCGACCAAAAGCACTGGCAACCTGCATCAGTCCGCCTAGTGTTACTTCTTTCGTAAGATAACGGTTCATGGCTACAACAAAGGGAAAAATGATAGCGATTTGAGAATAACCGGAATTTAAAAAGACAAGCTGTTTTTGCTTATTAACAAGCTTCCAGAAGTTATCCAAAAGCATTTTAAAGCGTTGTTTGAATACACTGCCTTCCTGCGCTTCACCACGGTAGAAGGCAACGCTTTCCGCACTTTCACGCAGGCGAATCATACTGAAACGGAAATCCGCCTCATATTTCTGTTGGATGAAGTTGATTTTTACCAGCTTGCGGCCAACAATGTGGGTTATATAGGTACCAATGACAGAATAAAGCAGTGATGCCCACAGCATGTAGCCATTTATAGTCCACGTTTTGCCCATAAAGGTAAAGCTAAGACTGCCGGAAAGATTGTATAAAATGACAACAAAGGATGCAAACGTGCAAAACGCCTTGAGGATGCCTATACCAAAGCTCAAGGTCATTTCAACAAACTGACGCACGTCCTCACTGATACGTTGGTCAGGGTTATCCGTATCCTTACCGAACATCTGCAGATTGTAGTAGGTTTTGTTTTGCAGCCAGATGTCAATAAAGCGTGTCGTCAGCCAACGACGCCAATTTAAAATAAGTGTCTGCTGTAAATAATATGAGTATACTGCCAATAAGATATAAATAGCAGCTAACCATGAAAAATGAATAAGCTCGTCAAAAATCTTCTTTGCATCATAATTTTGCAAGGCGCTGTAAAAGCTATTGTTCCACTGGTTAAGCAGAACAAGCATATAAACCACGCCAAGTGTCAGCGCTATGATACAGCCTAATAAAAAGAAAGCCTTTTTCTTTTCTTCCGACTGCCAATAGCTTTTCGTAAGGTACCAGACATCCCTAAAAAACTGTCTGGTCAGATTAAATCGTTGCATATACTCAAGACTCCTCTTGTAAAGAAATGCTATTCAATTCTTGAACAGTTCTTTTTTATTATACTATAAATATTAGCCTAAGAGTATCGCCAACAATAAAATTTACATTTTAGATACAAAAAAGAGCTCACACTAATGTGTGAGCTCTTGAAGTTAGCTAATGATTATTTGCCAACAGGACCGATCATAGCCAGCATGGTACCTGCAGCAACTGCAGTACCGATAACGCCTGCTACGTTAGGACCCATAGCGTGCATCAGCAGGAAGTTAGCCGGGTTAGCTTTCTGACCAACTTTTTGAGATACACGAGCAGCCATAGGAACTGCAGAAACGCCAGCGGAACCAATCAACGGGTTGGTCTTGCCACCGTCTACAATGCACATGATCTTACCGAAGATAACGCCGGCAGCAGTACCAGCTACGAATGCAACCAGACCCAGAACGATGATCAGCAGAGTCTTAGCGTTCAGGAAAGACTCAGCGCTCATGGTCAGACCAGTACCGGTAGCCAGCATGATGGTTACGGTGTTCATCAGAGCATTTTGTGCGGTGTCGGACAGACGATCCAGGCAGCCAGCTTCTTTGAACAGGTTACCAAGCATCAGCATACCAATCAGAGCAGTTACGGAAGGTAACAGCAGAGAAATAACGATGGTGCACATGATCGGGAATGCAACTTTTTCGAAGTGAGAAACCGGACGCAGCTGTTGCATAACGATTTTACGATCTGCTTCAGTGGTAAACAGTTTCATGATAGGAGGCTGAATCAGCGGAACCAGAGACATGTAGGAGTATGCAGCAACTGCGATTGCACCTAACAGCTGAGGAGCCATTTTAGCAGCCAGGTAAATGGAAGTCGGGCCGTCAGCACCACCGATGATGCCGATAGCAGCAGCTTCTTGTACGGTGAAGCCAAGCAGCATAGCGCCCAGCAGAGCTACGAATACACCGCCCTGTGCAGCAGCGCCCAGGAGCAGGGTTTTCGGGTTAGCCAGCAGAGGACCAAAGTCGGTCATAGCGCCTACGCCCAAGAAGATCAACGGCGGGAATACTTCGTGGTGAATACCGTACATGATAACGGACATAACACCAGGTTCTTCGAAACCGTTTTTAGGAATGTTAGCAAGAATACAACCGAATGCGATCGGGGACAGCAGCAAAGGCTCAAAACCTTTACCAATAGCCATATAAAGCAGAACCAGACCTACAACGATCATGATTACGTGACCGCCTGTCAGTGCAGAGAAACCGGAATCTGCCCATACGGAAGACAAAGCAACGAGAAATGCTTCCATTTAATATCCTCCCAATTTTCAATTTGTGGAAGGGGCTCTGCGAAAAGCCCCCTCCAAAGATCAAGGGTATTTAAGACTTACTGATATTGCGAACTATCGAGTAAGAATTAGAGAACGATCATAACGTCGCCGGTAGCAACAGTTTGACCTGCGGAAACGCGAACGTCGGAAACAGTGCCATCAGCCGGAGCCATGATTTCGTTTTGCATTTTCATAGCTTCCAGAATCAGCAGAACGTCGCCGGATTTAACAGCGTCGCCAGCTTTTACGTTAACGGACAGAACTTTGCCCGGCATAGGAGCGGAAACGGTGGTTGCACCAGCAGCAACCGGAGCAGCAGCTTTCGGAGCCGGAGCCGGAGCAGCTTTCGGAGCCGGAGCAGCAGCCGGAGCCGGAGCAGCTTTCGGAGCAGCTTTCGGAGCGGAAGCAACAACGCCTGCTTCTTCAACTTCAACTTCGTATGCGGTACCATTTACGGTGATAGTATACTTTTTCATGGATATAATCCTCCTTAAAATCTCGTTTTTTAATTAAAATTGCAAACTATATGCATTAGAAGCATTCTTTACGAACGCTAATAGCTTCAACACGACTGCTTACAGTCCATGCAGATTTAGCATCAATACGACGTACGCAAGCGATTTGGTCTGCGCTAACGCCGCAAGCTGCTACTGCTGCAGCGATAACAGCGATAATTTCGCTATCATCTTGAGCTGCTGCAACCGGAGCTGCAGCGGGAGCTGCTGCCGGTGTAGGAGCTACTGCCGGTTTAGCAACTTTTTTTTTAGCGGTATCGATAACTTGGAGTAAGTTCATCAATATGCCCAGAGCGATCAGTACGCCGAATACGATGGTCATATTGATTAAAGCAATCAACCAAGGATTAGTAGTAACAGGACCCATTTATTTCACCTCATCTTATCTTAAAATAGGTTGTTTAAGCACTAAGCAACTGCTTGTGAATTACAAAGGAATGTTGCCGTGGCGTTTTGCCGGACGGGTTTCACGTTTGCTTTCCAGCATTTGCAGAGCGTTGATGATGGTGGGACGAGTATTTTTCGGTTCGATAACCATGTCAACCATGCCGCGCATTGCTGCTTGGTACGGAGTAGCGAAGTTGTCGATGTACTCTTTAGTCTTAGCTTCAACATCAGGATCTTTACGGAAGATGATGTTAGCAGCACCAGCAGGACCCATAACTGCGATTTCAGCGGTCGGCCATGCGATAACTTGGTCAGCGCCCAGATCTTGAGAGCACATTGCCAGGTAGGAACCGCCGTAAGCTTTACGGGTAACCAGAGTGATTTTAGGAACAGTTGCTTCAGAGTAAGCATACAGCATCTTAGCGCCGTGACGGATAATGCCGCCGTATTCTTGGTTGCAGCCAGGCAGGAAGCCAGGAACGTCAACCAGGTTCAGCAGAGGAATGCCGAAAGCGTCGCAGAAGCGGATGAAACGAGCGGATTTATCGGAAGCGTTGATATCCAGGCAGCCAGCCATAACTTTCGGTTGGTTAGCAATGATACCTACGGTTTGACCATCCATACGAGCGAAGCAAGTGATGATGTTGGTTGCCCAGTATTTTTGGTTTTCATAGAATTCGCCGTTATCTACGATAGATCTGATTACATCATACATATCGTAAGCTTGGTTGGAGTTGTCCGGCAGCAGAGTGTTCAGGCTGTCGTCGGTACGCATCGGGTCATCACCAGTCTCTACGATCGGAGCACCTTCAACGTTGTTGGAAGGCAGGAAGGAGAGCAGGTAACGGATTTGTTGCAGGCAGTCTTCATCGTTTTCAGCAGCGAAGTGAGCAACACCGGAAGTGCTGTTGTGGGTCATAGCGCCACCCAGTTGTTCTTGGGTTACATCTTCACCGGTAACGGATTTAACTACTGCAGGGCCGGTAATGAACATTTTGGAAGTGTTCTTTACCATGTAGATGAAGTCGGTCAGTGCCGGGCTGTATACAGCGCCGCCAGCGGAAGGACCCATAATTGCAGAAATCTGAGGAACTACGCCGGAAGCAATGGTGTTCTCGAAGAAGATTTTACCATAGCCAGCCAGAGCGTCGATAGCTTCTTGGATACGAGCACCGCCGGAATCGTTCAGGCCAACCAGCGGAGCACCCATTTTCAGTGCCAGGCGTTGTACTTTAACGATTTTAGCAGCATGCATTTCGCCGAGGGAGCCACCTTCAACGGTGAAATCCTGTGCGAATACATAAACCAGACGGCCATCGATGGTGCCGTAACCGGTGGTTACGCCTTCACCAGGCAGTTCTTTCTTTTCTTGACCGAAGTTGTAGCAACGATGACGTACAAAACGGTCGAGTTCTACGAAGGAACCTTCGTCGAGGAGAGCAGCGATTCTTTCACGAGCAGTCATTTTGCCGGATTCATGTTGTTTAGCAACACGTTTTTCGCCACCAGCAGCCAGAATTACTTCGGCTTTTTTGAGCATTTTCTCAATTTTTTCTTGAGTAGACAAATCTTACACCTCCATCATTATTGGGAGAACAAATTTATACACAGATGCTGAAGATATATCACTTGTATATCTTCAGCATTATGTAGCTTAAATTATGGGACCTTAAATCGCCCTGAATCTACGAAGCTAATAAATTAGTCTTTGTAGGTTGCAGCCGGTTGGCACAGCTCAAGCAGCAGGCCAGCGGATTTCGGATGAACGAAAGCAATTTTCATTTGGCCAGCACCGTTACGAGGAGCTTTGTCGATCATGCGAACGCCAGCTTCGGTCAGGTCAGCGATAGCTGCTTTGATGTCGTCAACGCGCAGAGCCATATGTTGGATGCCAGGGCCGTTTTTAGCAATGTATTTGCCGATAGGACCATCGTTGTTTTCAGTGATATCAACAAGGAGCTCAATCAGGGTCTCGCCGCAGGGAACAAATACGGTAGCAACACCTTGTTCTTTAACTTCTTCAGTACCGGTAGCTTTCAGGCCCAGTACCTCAGTGTAAATTTTTGCAGCTTCTTCCAAGGTACCAGCGCAAGCGATACCTACATGGTCAACACAAATAGTTTTGAATGCCATAATAAATTCCTCCTAAAATTGTTTTTTTGGCGGTTTACTTTAAAACCTTGCCAACAATATCATCAACGACAGAGTACGGCTCAATCTCACGGGATTGCATTTTAACAACCAGGTTGTCAAATTCTTCCGTTTGAATGACGTTCTTGTCGATGTAGCGATTTACATGGTCATTAAGCATAGCGGTAACCTCGTTTTTAATACGAGCTTTACGGATATCGTTTAATTTACCACTCTCAATCAAATATGCCTTGTGAGCCTCAATAGAGTCCACAACAGCCTCTATACCTTCACCCTTGCTGGCAATGGTCCTGTTAATCGGAGGACGCCAGCCAACATGTTCGGGATTTAATTCGAGCATCATCTCAATCTCAATGTTGAGCTTGTCTGTACCTTCACGATCAGCTTTGTTAATCGTGAACAGGTCACCGATTTCAAGTATACCTGCTTTAATAGCCTGGATATCGTCGCCCATGCCAGGAATTACTACTACCATAGTAGTATCTGCGGTCTTTACAATGTCAACCTCAGATTGTCCTACGCCTACGGTTTCAACGATAATTACATCCATGCCGAAAGCATCCATTAATTTAACAGCGTCACCTGCTTTTTGAGACAGGCCGCCAAGACTGCCGCGTGTTGCCATAGAGCGTACAAAAATGCCCTCGTCTGCGGTCAGATCCATCATTCTGATACGGTCGCCTAAGATAGCGCCACCAGAATACGGGCTAGTGGGGTCAATTGCTACGATACCTACGGTCTTGCCGCGTTTACGGTATTCCTTAGCCAATTTATCAGTCAGAGTACTTTTACCAGCACCCGGAGGGCCGGTGATACCAATTACATAAGCATTACCAGTATGAGGATAAATCTCTGTCATAATTTTGACAGCATCATCGTATTCATTTTCAACAGCAGTGATTGCTTTAGATAATGCAAGACGAGAATGATTTAATAATTTATCTACTATTTCCATAATTCACACCGCCTTGTTTTTGGATAGTGAATATTTTATAAGGCAAGCCGGGACAAACCCGGCTTGCTTTAAGGGATAAAATTATTTTACGTTAGCGTTGATGAAATCAACAATTTTGCTGGTCGGGGTGCCCGGAGTGAATACTTCAGCAATGCCAGCAGCTTTCAGGCCAGGGATGTCAGCGTCAGGAATAACGCCGCCGCCGATAACCAGAACGTCGGTCAGGCCTTTTTCTTTCAGCAGTTCAACTACTTTCGGGAAAAGGGTGTTGTGAGCGCCGGACAGCAGGGACAGTGCAACAACGTTTACGTCGTCTTGCAGAGCAGCTTCAGCGATTTGTTCCGGAGTCAGACGGATACCGGTGTAGATAACTTCAAAACCAGCGTCGCGCAGAGCACGAGCTACAACTTTAGCACCGCGGTCATGGCCATCCAGACCCGGTTTAGCAACTAAAACTTTAACGTTTGCCATTATAGTTTACCTCCGTATATTGGTTGAGTTTACAAATTAGAGTGCAGTATGAGGTTGGTATTCACCGAATACTTGTCTCATAACGCCGCAGATTTCACCTTCGGTTGCATATGCACGAACTGCATCCAAGATGTAAGGCATCAGGTTTACATTTTCGTCTGCGCATGCAGCTTTCAGAGCAGCCAGAGTTTCTTCTACTTTAGCGTTGTCACGGCGAGCTTTCAGAGCAGCAATCTTTTCAGCTTGCAGCTTGCCTACAGAACCGTCTACGCGCAGCAGGTTTTTCGGAGCTTCTTCTTCTTGGGTGAATTTGTTAACGCCAACGATGATACGGTCGCCTTTTTCGATTTCCATCTGCCATTTGTAAGCAGAGTCTTGGATTTCTTTTTGGATGTAGCCTTTAGCGATAGCTTCAGGAGCGCCACCGATTTCGTCAATTTTCTTAATGTAGTCCCAAGCTTCAGCTTCGATCTTATCGGTCAGAGCTTCTACATAGTAGGAGCCGCCCAACGGATCGATGGTGTCAGCCAGACCAGATTCGTAAGCAACGATTTGTTGGGTACGCAGAGCGATAGTTACAGACTCAGTGGTCGGCAGTGCCAGAGCTTCGTCTTTGGAGTTGGTGTGCAGGGATTGAGTACCACCCATTACAGCAGCAGCAGTTTGCAGAGCAACACGAACGATGTTGTTGTTCGGTTGTTGAGCGGTCAGCATGGAGCCAGCGGTTTGGGTATGTACACGCAGCATCATGGATTTAGCTTTCTTAGCGCCAAAACGCTCTTTCATAACTTTGGACCATACACGACGGGAAGCACGGAATTTAGCAACTTCTTCGAGTACGTTGTTATGAGCATTCCAGAAGAAGGACAGACGGCCTGCAAATGCGTCAACGTCCAAACCAGCTTTGATAGCAGCTTCTACATAAGCGATACCATCAGCAATGGTGAATGCGATTTCCTGAGAAGCGGTGGAACCAGCTTCACGGATATGGTAACCGGAAATGGAAATGGTGTTCCACAGCGGTACGTTCTTGGAGCAATATTCAAAAATGTTGGTGATCAAACGCATGGACGGTTTCGGCGGGAAAATGTAAGTGCCGCGAGCAGCATACTCTTTCAGAATATCGTTCTGAATGGTACCACGCAGTTTGTCAGCGGAAACGCCTTGTTTCTCAGCTACTGCAATGTACATAGCCAGCAGTACGGAAGCAGGAGCGTTAATGGTCATAGAAGTGGATACTTTATCCAGGGAAATTTGGTCGAACAGGATTTCCATGTCAGCCAGGGAGTCGATAGCTACGCCTACTTTACCAACTTCGCCTTCAGCCATCGGATCGGTGGAATCATAACCAATCTGGGTCGGCAGGTCGAATGCGCAGGACAGGCCGGAACCACCGTTAGCCAGCAGGTAACGATAACGTTTGTTGGATTCTTCAGCGGTGGAGAAACCAGCGTACATACGCATGGTCCAGAAACGGCCACGATACATGGTCGGTTGAACACCACGGGTGTAAGGATATTCACCAGGGAAGCCCAGTTTAGTCATGTAGTCAAAGTTTTCACCAAGATCTACCGGGGTGTACAGTCTGTTAGGAACCAGGTTTGCGCGTTCAGGGAATTTTGCCAGTTTAGCTTCAACTTCAGCATGATATTTCTCTAAACCAGCTTTAATGTTTTCAAATGCCATTCTCAAATCCTCCTTAAAATATTTGTGCTTCATATTTCGGATTGGACGGTTCCGAAATGATGGTGAGAGTGTTCCGTCTATGACGGCTATATATGGCAAAGTCTAGGGTGAGACTTCGTCAACTGATTTTATTGGGCAAAGCCTTGGGTGAGGCTTTGTCTGTATATACCTGCCGGCGGGAATCTCACCCACCGGCAAGCACATTACATAGTTTAACCTATTTTGCAAAACTTAACAAGGGGTTTTGCAAACTTTTTTTGAAAATTATTTACCTTCAACCATGCCTTCCATGGAACCGGTTTCAGCAAACATTTTGTAGCAATCGAATGCTTCTGCCAGGATGTGCGGGGTTTGGCTGTTACCGCAAGCTTCGCAAGCGCGTTTGAAGTAATCATACAGCCAAGGTTGATATTTCGGGTTAGCGATTTGATCGATGATGATCGGAGCTTTTTCTTTCGGGCTCAGGCCACGCAGGTCAGCAACGCCACGTTCGGAAACGATAACGTCAACGTCCAGGGTAGCATGGTCGATATGGCTGCAGAACGGAACTACGGAAGAAATCTTGCCGCCTTTTGCCAGGGAGTTGGTGAAGAATACGGTCAGGTAGCCGTTACGAGCGAAGTCGCCGGAACCGCCAACGCCGTTCATCAGCTTGGTGCCGCAAACATGAGTGGAGTTTACGTTACCATAGATATCAACTTCAATAGCAGTGTTCATTGCAATTACGCCGATACGACGAGCAACTTCAGGGCTGTTGGAGATTTCTTGCGGACGGAGCAGCAAGTATTTTTTGTAGTGTTCTACGTTCTCGTAGAATTTCTTTTGGCACTCAGGAGACGGAGTCAGAGCGGTACCGGAAGCAACGCGGAGTTTACCAGCGTCGATCAGGTCGAACATACCATCTTGAATAACCTCAGTGTAAACGGTCAGGTCTTCGAAATCGGAGTTAACCAGACCATTGATAACTGCGTTAGCAACTGAGCCTACGCCGGATTGCAACGGCAGCAGGTTTTTCGGCAGACGACCTTCTTTAACTTCGTTTTTCAGGAAGTTAACGAGGTTAGCGCCCATATGTTTAGCGTCGTCGTCGATTTCGCCCAGCGGACGAACGATGTCAGGACGGTCGCAAGGAACTACTGCAACGATTTTTTCTACTTCGCAAGGAATGTAGGTGGTACCGATGCGGTCTTCCGGTTTGGTGATAGGAATCGGTTGACGATTCGGGGGATCCAAAGGAATATAGGAGTCATGCATGCCTTCCAGGCCTACCGGTTGAGTGGTGTTAACTTCAACGATAACCTTTTTAGCGCCAGCTACATAAGAGGAGCTGTTGCCCATGGAAGTGGTCGGGATCAGGCCTACTTTGCCATCGCCGAGGTCATTGATTTTGCAAACTTCAACGATTGCAACATCCGGACCGGTCGGACGGCCAGCCATGTAACCATAGCGAACCATTTGAGCCATGTGAGACAGATGAATATCAGCGTATTTTACTTTACCAGCGTTGATAGCTTTACGCATGGTGCCGTTGGTCTGGTAAGGCAGACGACGGTCAATGATGTCAGCTTCAACCATTGCTTGGTCGATTTCAGGACCAACAGATGCGCCAGTCCAAACGTTAACTTTGAAAGGAGTTTTTTTGCCCTTTTCAGCAAGAGCCAGAGGAACAGCTTTCGGATAGCCAGACGGGGTAAAACCGCTGACACCTAAATTGTCACCATCTTTTACGAATTCTGCAGCAGCTTCAGCGCTCATCACTTTGTCAGCTACTACGTCACAAATGCGATCTTTAATATCGATCATGTTTACCTTCCTCCTTTTAATTAGGACATTGAGTTTTTATAAGGGTGTTACCCCTTTGCATATAACTTATCGGTAATACCTTGCGGCATTACAAATAAGATATTACCGTATATCAAGCTCTTCACAAATATTTCATACTTGACTATATAGTCATTTCGACATATAAGAGAAAACTCCTGCTTATACTATAAATATTTTTTCAAAGGCTTCTTTACTATCTGCTACAATTATAACACATTTTCAGAAAAACTTCACTTTTTTCTGTCAAATTTTTCCTGTGTTTTACATAACGGGCAAATTGCACTCAACGCTATATATAATACCAATAAAATTGTAACACTGCAAGCTTTTTCTTTACAAATTTACAAAAATACCCCCTTCTTTTCAAGGCAAAAAAAGGGAGATTTGTATTATCCAGATAGAACAATTAACGGTTTTGCGCGTGGTAGTGTGTATGTAATAGACTATGAGCCTTCTCAGAAAGAGGTTTGCCTAACCAAGTATCATAAAGTGTTTTTATTTCCGGGTTTTCGTGCGATTTTCGTAATTCGCTTGTACGGTCGCAATTAAAAATAGCTTCACGGCGTTTTTGCCTGATGGAAGCATCCACAGGAACCGGCTGGCCGCCGCCGCCGATGCAGCCGCCCGGGCAGGCCATAACCTCAATAAACTGATAATCCGCGGTACCTGCTTTAATGCGTTCCAGCATCATTTTAGCAGATTTAAGTGTATGTACTACAGCAACCTTCACGGATACGCCAGCTACATCAATAACAGCCTCGCGTGTCTGCTCCATGCCGCGTACCTCATTATATTCAAGCTTCGGCAGCTCCTTGCCGGCAACAACCTCGGCCACAGTACGCAAAGCCGCTTCCATAACGCCGCCTGTAGTACCGAAGATAACTGCGGCACCGGTACCGGTTCCTAGCGGAGAATCGAACTCTGCTTCTTCCAGAGCGTTAAAATCTATACCTGCCTCGCGAATCATGCGTCCAAGCTCACGCGTAGTAATAACTACGTCTACATCACGATAACCGCTGACGCACATTTCTTCGCGCGCAGCCTCTGCCTTTTTCGCGGTACAGGGCATTACGGATACACTGACAATCTTCGCAGGATCAATGCCTGCGCGTTCCGCAAAGTAGGTTTTGGCAACAGCGCCGAACATCTGCTGCGGAGATTTGGCAGTAGACAAATGCGGCAGCAGCTCAGGATATTTCAGCTCAATCATATTTACCCAGCCGGGGCTGCAGGAGGTAATCATCGGCAGCACGCCGCCATTCTGCAGACGCTGCAGGAACTCATGACCTTCCTCCATAATAGTCAGGTCGGCAGAGAAGTTTGTATCGAAAACCTTGTCAAAGCCTAAATGACGCAATGCCGCTACCATTTTGCCGGTAACAACCTGACCTGCCGGAATGCCCAGCTCCTCGCCCAAAGCTACGCGCACGGACGGAGCTGTCTGTACTACAACGACCTTCTCAGGATTATTGATTGCATCCCAAACCTTGTCTGTATCATCCTTTTCCACGATAGCGCCTGTCGGGCAGACATCGGCACACTGACCGCAGTAGGTGCAGGCGCTGTTGAGCAAATCATGCTCAAAGGCAGTAGAAACCATGGTGTTGAAGCCGCGACCGGCAAAGCTGTAAACACTCATACCCTGCACATCACGGCACACACGGATGCAGCGACCACAGAGAATGCATTTTTCCTGATCGCGTACCAAAGAAGGATTGCTGTTATCAATAGTACGCGCCCTTGTTTCGCCACCCTCGAAGCGCAGCTTACGCACTCCCAGATCAGCAGCAATTTTCTGCAACTCGCAGTCACCGTTCTTCTGACAGCACAGGCAGTCCTTCGGGTGATTGGTCAAAAGCAGCTCCAGCACTGTTTTACGCGCTTCGCGTACCTTGGAGGTATTAGTTTTTACTACCATACCCTCGCTTACAGGATATACGCAGGAAGCAACCAGAGTACGCGCACCGCTGGCCTCTACCATACACAGGCGGCAGGCACCCTCCGGACGCAGGTCCGGATGATAGCACAGCGTAGGAATATAAATACCCGCGCTGCGTGCAGCCTCCAGTACGCTGGAGCCTGCCGGGGCCTGAATCTGTTTTCCATCTATTGTCAAATTAACCATCTGCATCTTCAGTCCCCTCCTTATGCCTTGCTGATTGCCTTAAACGGACACGCAGTCATGCAGGCACCGCATTTAATGCATTTATTCTGATCAATAACATGTTTTGTTTTCGGTGAACCGCTGATAGCCTGTACCGGGCACTGACGTGCACACAGACCACAGCCGCGGCAGGCATCGCTGATTTCGTAATGCAGCATCTTTTCGCAGACGCCTGCAGGACAGCGCTTCTCTTTGATATGCGCCTCATATTCATCTCTGAAATATTTCAAGGTGCTCAAAACAGGGTTAGGAGCGGTTTGTCCTAAGCCGCACAAAGCTGTTTCCTTGATATTCTTGGCCAGGTTTTCCAGCAGCTTGATATCGCCCTCGCGTCCCTGGCCCTCCGTAATACGGGTAAGGATTTCCAGCATACGCTTCGTGCCTTCGCGGCAGGGAGTACATTTGCCGCAGGATTCCGACTGCGTGAAGTTCAGGAAGAACTTGGCGACATCAACCATGCAGGTATCCTCATCCATAACAACCAGACCGCCGCTGCCCATCATAGCACCGGCAGCAATCAGGGAATCGTAATCAACAGGCAAATCCAGCATGCTTTCGGGCAGACAGCCGCCGGACGGACCGCCGATCTGTACAGCCTTAAACTTTTTACCGTTGGTAATACCGCCGCCGATATCATAGATAATCTCGCGCATGGTAATGCCCATCGGCACCTCTGCCAGACCGGTATTATTGATTTTGCCGGTCAAAGCGAAAACCTTGGTGCCCTTGGATTTTTCGGTACCAAGCTGACAGTACCAGTCTGCACCATTAACGATAATCTGCGCCACGTTAGCAAAGGTTTCTACGTTGTTGATGTTCGTCGGCTTGCCCCACAGGCCGCTGACCGCAGGGAAAGGCGGACGCGGACGCGGCATACCGCGCTTGCCTTCGATAGAAGCCATCAAGGCGGTTTCTTCGCCGCAAACAAAGGCACCGGCACCCTCTTTAATATGAATAGTAAAGCTGAAATCGCTTTCAAAAATATGCTCGCCTAACAGGCCCATTTCTTCAGCCTGAGCAATGGCGGTACGCAAGCGTTTGATAGCCAGCGGATATTCGGCGCGCACATAGATATAGCCTTCATCCGCACCCATAGCATAGCCGCAGATAGCCATGCCTTCCAATACACGGTGTGGGTCGCCCTCCAGAACACTGCGGTCCATAAATGCGCCCGGGTCGCCCTCGTCCGCATTACAGATAACATACTTTTTATCGCTCTCGGAGTTTTTGGCAAACTGCCATTTCATACCGGTCGGGAAGCCGCCGCCGCCACGACCGCGCAGACCGGATTTTTTAACCTCGTCCACAACCTCCTGCGGAGTCATCTGCGTAACAGCCTTAGCCAATGCCTCATAACCGCCTACGGCGATATACTCTTCAATAGCTTCCGGGTTGATAGCGCCGCAGTTAGCTAATACCAGGCGATGCTGCTTTTTGTAGAAGCCGATTTCAGAATAACGCGGAACCTGCTCCTGATTGATGGGTTCACGATAGAGCAGACGCTGTACGATGCGTCCTTTATATAAATGTTCTTCAACGATGGTTTTAACGTCCTCCGGCTTTACACCGCAATAGAAGGTGCCTTCCGGATAAACGATAACCAGCGGTCCGTGCTCGCAGAAGCCATGGCAGCCTGTTTCAACAACCATCACCTCATCCTGCAGGCCGAACTTTTGCAGCTCTCTGGCAAAAGTCAGCTGGATTTCCTTCGAGCCGTTAGCCTTACAGCCCGTACCGCCACACACTAAAACGTGAGCTCTTATATGCTGCATAATATTTTTCCTCCACCTGTTTTGTTTACAAGCTATGATACATCATCTTCTCCAACAACTGTGTACCTGCCTGCGGCTTATTCCTGATCCAGCCTGCCTACGACAAGCTCTTCCACAATATGACCGTTTACCACATGCTCTGCGATAATTTTGGGAACATCCTCCGGGGTTACCTTGCCATAGGTAATGCGTGCTTCACCCGGACGCACTACGTCCACGAGCACCTCTTTTTCGCACATGCCGATACAGCCTGTCTGCTGTACCTGCACGTCGAATAAATGACGCTTGTTCAGCTCCTGCAGGATAGCGCTCATAACCTCGCGCGCACCGGCAGCAATACCGCAGGTACCCATGCCGACAATAATTTTAGTACCGGAACTCTGACGCAGCTTGATATCTGCTTTCAGCTTATCTCTCAAAGCGTGTAAATCCGCTAAGCTTTTCATTTGTTTATACCTCCTCACCCTGCACCTGTGCCAGCTGCTCCTTTAAATAAGCTCCCAGCCAGGCATATATTTCAGGATTGGCAAAGTCACACGCTTCACCTAATATTTCTCTGACTTCCTGCGTTCTGAACACCAGCGAGCCGTTAGCGCCGTTATAGGCAAATTCCAGCTCCAGCTGCGGCGCCCCCGCCAACAGCACCTGCACGCTGCTCACAATATCTCCCAGCGGCGGCCGGTCAATATTATCTGCCGCAAAATATGCAGTCAGCTCGGTTCCCTTTCCGGAAGCAGATTGCAGCTCCAGATGTCCGCCGCATTGCTGCGTAACCATATCGATAAAGGGAATTCCCATGCCTACCTTTCTGGTAGTACGGCTGGTAACAAAGGGGTCGCGTACCCGCCGTAGCATCTCGCTATCCATACCCTTGCCATCATCGCGGACGCTGAAAACAAAGTACCCCTGTTCATTTTCGCTGATAGTCAGCCAGATGTGACGGGCACCGGCAGCCACAGAATTTTGGGCTATATCCAAGATGTGTAATGCCAGCTCCCGCATTTTATTTATACCTTGCCAAGATACCTGCCAGCTTGTCGGTGGTCAGGCGTCCATGCGTATCATCGTTAATCTGCATAACCGGTGCCAAGCCGCAGGCACCGATGCAGGCTACAGTTTCTAAGGTAAAGCGCAGGTCATCGGTCGTATGTCCGGCCTTAATACCCAGCTGCTTTTCCAAAGCCTGCAGAATTGTTTTGCCGCCACGCACATGGCAGGCAGTTCCCTGGCAGACGCGAATAACATTGCGTCCGCGCGGATTAAGATGGAACAATGAATAAAAGGTTACAACGCCGTAAATTTCGGAAATAGGCGTACCTGTTTTATCGGCAATATACTCCAGTACATCCTTAGGCAAATAGTTGTACAGGTTCTGCACTTCCTGCAGAATAGGAATCAACGGTCCCTTAACATCTGCGTACTTTTCCAGAATGGCATCTATGCGCTGCTTTTCCGGATTATCGCCGCCGCAGCAGCTGCATTTACGCTCAAGACGGTTTTCACTATTGTTCATACTACCCCTCCTCTAAAGGATTTTTTTGTAAACTTACCCACTCAGTATACCATTTTGCAGGGAATTGCACAATACTATTTATGTTATTTTTGCTATATAGTGTACTCTATTTACGCTATTCTTTACAAAAATCTGAAAATTGTCCCGGCAGGACATTACGCATCCCTTTGCCTGCCAGCGCCAATTTCAGCTCTGCTATCGTTAATTCCTCCACCTGGAGTAAATTTTTCGGTCCCTGCACAAAATCATAAATATTATGTGCATCGGAATTCGTAATAAACGGCAGATAACCTGCCAAACGCTGCAGCTTCGACTGCATCTTGCGACGCCAGCCTGCATCGGATATTTCAGCAGCAGCAAAGCCAAAGCCCGGCTCAATAAAGCCCAGCTGTCCCAAAATGCTGTAGGAAGGACGGTCGATGTGAGCGGCAATGGTAAGGCCGCCCAAGGCTGCAACCTGCTGCACAACCTGCGCCGCTGTCAGCGACAGCGGTGCGTGCAGCAGACGCTGTTCCTCGCGCACAAACTCGTCCTCGGCATCTACTACATACTGAGCACCGAAACGTTCGACATCATTCAGCATACCGTTCATATGCTCATCAGCCAGCAGCTGCCAGCTCTGCAGCTGCTCCAGCGTATCAAACAGCGCCACAATATGCGCCTCTTCACTGCTTTCCACTTCCATACCGGGAAATACCTTCACGCCGTAGCGCTGCGCTGCCTCCAGCGCAGCCGGCACATTGGCACTGGCGTTATGATCGGTAATCGCAACAGCGCCAATGCCATACTCGGCGGCACGCATCACAATGTGATGCGGTGTCATTTCTACCTCGGCACAAGGCGAAAGCAGCGTATGTACATGTAAATCCGCCAGAACTGTCTGCATTGCTTAGTCCTTCTTGCCAACACCCAATTCATACAGCTTGCCGATAACCTCAAAGGCAGGTGCTTCGGTTGCCGCAACAACAACATCATTCAGATTTGCCTTATGCAGTGTGTCGTCTGCTACCGGACCGTCGCCTGCTACGATAACTGCCGCAAAGCCAATCAGCGAAGCAACGGCAGCAACATTCTGATGTCCCTGCATCGTTACCCAAACCATACCGGGCTGGCCCTGACCCATAGCATTACTCAGTAAATCGGAAGCATAACCGCCTTCTACCTCTGCATATAAAGCGTCCTCGCTTACATCCTTAGTCAGAAGCTTCAAATCGAGCTTCTCAATCATTTCTTTAACCTTCATCGTTGTCTGCCTCCGTTTTATTTATTTCTGCCGGCTCGTGATAAAATAGGTATCTGCTTAGCCAACTCCAGCATGCCCTGTGACAATTTATGTACACTGGCACGCAATTTAAAAATACAATCTATTTCATGCGCCTTGCCCTGCACGATATCCTCCGCCAGTCCCTGACAGCTGGGGGCACCGCAGGCACCGCAGTCCAGTCCCGGCAATGAGCAGAGCACCTCTTCCATGCGCTCGAACTTTTTCATCGCTTCCATGATATCATCATCAAGCTGCATCATCGGACGCGCCACCAGCTTCTTGCGGTAAGCCTCCGAATGCGGGAAATTCTCCAGCACCATCGTGCGCGCCATGGCCTCACGCCTGTCTGCCGGCTCCTGCTCCCGCAGGCCTGCGATACGCCTGCGCAGGTTACATTCGGCTACAAACTTGTTTTCTGCTGCAAGAAGGCCGCCCAGACAGCCTCCTTTGCAGGCACTGCATTCCACATAATCAAGCTGCGGCATTTTATTCATAGAAACCTGCTCCAGCAGGTCATACACATTATCAATGCCATGAATTGCCAGACCGTTGGTAATACCGGCGCTTTCAATTTCGCCGCCATAGGTTCCCCAGGCCATGCCATAGGAGGAACCGGTGCGCACATTCAGCTCATGCGTGCCGCCAAGATTCTTCAGCAGCAGTCCGTAAATCTCCGACAGGCTGAAGCTGCCGGTAAGCTCTGTATGATGCACATCTACCGACTGACGGATATTCGTTTCCTTGGACGGACAGGGCGAGATAAACCATACGCCTATCAGCTCCTTCGGCAGCTGCTTGCGCGCCGCTGCTTCACGCTTTACATAAATTGCAGCAGCCTCCACCGGCGGCAGCACAGGCACCACCTGCTTAATCAGCTCGGGGAACTTTACCTGAATCAGACGCATAACTGCGGGGCAGGTAGAAGAAATCAACGGCTTGCGTCCATTGCTGTTCTTTTTTACATATTCTTCTATTTCCAAGGCGATATACTCCGAAGCCAGTGAAACATCAAAAATTTCATCAAAGCCTATATTATGCAGACCCTGCCAGATACTTTCCAGCGGAATATTATCCGGGAACTGCGCATACAATGAAGGCGCAGGCAGCACAATATTATAAGCATAATCTGCCAATCCATCCAGCGTGTCGGTTTTTACGTTGAAGGCATGATAGGGACAGCCTGCAGCACAGGCACCGCAGTCAATGCAACGGTCCCCCAAAATCTCCGCCTTGCCGTTGCGCACGCGGATAGCCTCTGTCGGACACAGCTTGACGCAGGATACGCAGCCCTGACATTTCTTCCGCTGCAATTCCACCGAATGGAAATATGTTGTTGGTTGAGGAGCCATTGCGTATCACCTCGTTTCCTAAAATCTCTTATAAATCCTCGCTCTGGTGCTTGAACTTCATCGTGATGCAGGTTCCTTCACCCACCTTGGACTGAATATCAAACTTATCGGAGCACTTTACCATATTAGGCAGACCCATGCCGGCGCCAAAGCCCATCTGACGCACATAATCAGGCGCAGTAGACCAGCCCTCCTGCAAGGCCTTGTTGATATCAGGGATGCCGGGTCCGTGGTCGGTTACCGTAATCACCGTAGCATCCGGGAAAACCTCGGCCGCTACATTGCCGCCGCCGGCGTGAATGATAACATTCATTTCTGCCTCATAGGTGCCGATGGCAATACGGCGCACAATATCTGCCGGAATTCCCAGGCGCTGCAGCATTTTTTTTATTTTAGAAGAAGCTTCGCCTGCGCGTTCAAAATCGCCGCCCACGCAGTCAAAGGCTAATTTTACTGATTTACTGTCTGTCATTTTGCTTTACTCCTTTTTGCTGCAGCCACGGATACCTGCTCCGTAAAGAATGCCGCAGGCTTCAAATAAAGTATAATCGGTAGCCAGAACCGGCAGATTATTTTCCGCCGCTGCTGCCACAATATCAGCATCAGGCACCTTTCCACGCACAAATACCAGTGCGCTCAGCTCCGTCATATCGGCGGTGCGCACTACCTGCATATTTGTCAGTCCCGTGCACAGCAAGGTGTTGCGTTTGGTAAAGGCCAGAACATCGCTCATCATGTCACTGCCGCAGCAGGATTCAATTTGGCGGTGCATCAGCTCACTGCCGGTCAGAACCTTAGCCTGCAGCAGCTTTTGTACATTATACAAATCCATACACATAGCCCCTTCCTCCATTTATTACAGCTTTATCTAAGCAAAATATCTGTTTTTTGCCAGACTTGATTACATTTATTGTACACTTTAATACGCAAGATGTAAATAAATAGTATAGCATAACTACGCAAAAAAGAAGACCGGCCCACAGGACCAGCCTTCAAACTTTATTTAGTGCTAACACGCTTTACTCTGCAATGCCTGCCAAAGCCTGCTGCAAATCTGCCAGCAAATCTTCCTTATCCTCCAGACCGCAGGACAGACGCACCAAGCCTGCAGGAATACCGGCCACCGCCAGCTGCTCATCCGTCATCTGGCGATGCGTTGTAGTTGCCGGGTTCAGGCAGCAGGTACGCGCGTCGGCAACATGTGTTTCGATTGCCGCAAGCTGCAAGCGCTTCATAAAGGCTTCCGCTGCCTTGCGTCCTCCCTTCAGGTTGAAGGAAACTACGCCACAGCCCCCGTTGCCAAGATATTTTTGCGCAAGAGCATAATATTTATTGGACTTCAGTCCGGGGTAATTGACATATTCAACCTGCGGCTGCTGCTCCAAAAATTCCGCTATAGCCTGAGCGTTTTCTACATGGCGCGGCATACGCACATGCAGCGATTCCAAGCCAAGATTCAGGATGAACGCACTTTGCGGCGACTGCATAGCGCCGAAATCACGCATCAGCTGCGCCGTTGCCTTCGTAATAAACGCGCCCTCCTTGCCAAACTTTTCGGCGTAGGTAATTCCGTGATATGATTCATCCGGTGCGCACAGACCGGGGAACTTGTCGGCATGCGCCAACCAGTCGAACTTGCCGCCGTCGATAATCGCACCGCCCAGGCAGGCAGCATGACCATCCATATACTTAGTGGTAGAATGCGTTACAATGTCTGCACCCCATTCCAGCGGGCGGCAGTTAATCGGTGTCGGGAAGGTGTTATCCACGATCAGAGGCACGCCATGACGATGCGCAGCGTTGGCAAATTTTTCAATATCCAGCACCGTCAATGCAGGGTTAGCGATAATTTCGCCAAACACAGCCTTGGTATTGTCCTGAAAAGCAGCGTCCAGCTCCTCGTTCGTAGCATCGGGAGAAACAAAGGTCGCTGTTACACCCATCTTCGCCAGCGTTACATCAATCAGATTATAGCTGCCGCCGTAAATCGAAGAAGAAGCAACAATATGGCTGCCCGCCTCGCAGATGTTGAACAGGGCAAAGAAGTTCGCCGCCTGTCCGGAAGAAGTGAGCATTGCCGCAGCACCGCCCTCCAGCTCCGCAATCTTAGCTGCTACGAAATCGCAGGTCGGGTTTTGCAGGCGGGAGTAAAAATAGCCTGTAGTCTCCAGGTCGAACAGCTTGCCCATCGCCTCGCTAGTATCATACTTAAATGTAGTGGATTGGATAATCGGAATCTGGCGCGGTTCGCCGTTACCAGGTTTGTAACCGCCTACTAAGCATTTTGTATTAATCTTAAAATCACTCATTTTCTATCGCTCCTTTAACAATTTATCATTATATTATTGGTTAGCAGGAATTGCGGCACCCATGCGCTGCAGCTGCAAAAGAATTTTGTTATATTCGCCCAAAGCCTTATCCAGCTTGTTACCGCTCGCCGGTGCCAGCTCGTGCAAATCATACGGCGTATCCTGGTAAACGATGTTCAGCCAGTTCATATAGAACAGATGCGCGTAGCTGCGCCATTTAAACACAGGCTCCTGCGTTGTATCGCCATCGGGGAAGTAGAATTCCGGCAAATCAATCGGCAAATTCTTTTTCTTATCGCGGAAATATTCATTAGCCAACGTATAGCGATCATATTCAAAATGACCTAAGACGAAGATGCGGCGCAAATCCTTGGTAGCACAGATGTTGATGCCGTTTTCTACCGAACGTGACAGCACCTGCAGCGCCTTACAGGCATCAATCGCATCATCATCAACCGCGGTATGACGTGACTGCGGAATAAAGTATCGGTCGTCAAAGCCACGCAGCAGCGGATGATTTTTCACCGTCAGGCCGTAGGGGAAGATGCCAAACATCTTCGCCGGCAAAATCGTTTTGTTTACGCCGTATAATGGTACAAGGCAGCCTGTGCACCCCAACAAAGTGTCATCGTAGAATAACAGTGATATTCCGCCCAATCAAGATAAGCTTCTATTTCCTTCCAGTAATCTACAGCCTCAAAGGGAATAGTTTCTACCGGCGCCCCGTCATTAAGAACGCATCGTAATAGCGGTCCTTAACATCGTCAAACTCCAGATAAGCGCGGTCAAGATACGAATTATCGGTGTGCGTAGTTTCGCGGCTCACAGTACGGCAGAAATCGACTTCTATCTGCAGCGGAGAATTGCCCAAAAGACGTAGCAGCTGAATTTCCGTCGGCTTCTTTAACGGCATAAGGTTCAGCACGCACACCTTCAGCGGACGAATACGCTGCGTCGTCGCGCGCTGTTCTGTCATGGTAAAAATTCCTTCCTCCTGCAGTTGGCAGATAGCGGATAAATGGTCATTGATTTTAATCGGCATTGTTTTTTCCTCCTACATTTCCTAACTCAGATTTTCGACTTGCTACAGGAGGATAAGCAATAAAAAAGCTTCCGTTCCTGTAAAAATACAGGGACGAAAGCGTTGCTTCGTGATACCACCCTAATTCATCCATATGTCACCACACGGACCTCATCAAGTACGCAGGGATTGTTTACCCTTTAATACTCCAGCACTGTAACGGGTGCACCCGGACGGCCTAAATGCAAGCATCTCAGCCCATCGGCTCCAAGACCATCTTCAATGTCACTACCTGCTCCCTCTTGCACCGTCACGAAGGCTCTCTTTACCAGGCTCGTACATTTACTCTTCTCTTCATCGCCCGTTATTAAGTTATGTGCATGATAATACAGCAATTCTTTGTAACTGTCAATAAAAAGTTGCAGTTTTCTCGTAAAAAAAGGAGATGTCAGAGATTTTGTAAAGCAGGTTACAGAAATTTGCACAAAATTGGTAATACCTACGGTATCCGGAAGTTCCGAATGCTATGTGTACTGCTTTTTTTCTTAAGCACTCTATGTTGTATTTTGCTGGAGTAAATATTATAATTAACGAAGAAAAAACAGTATGCCGACTATTTCAATGTTTTATGGTATTATTATTCGTATGCAAAGTGAAAAAGGCGGAAAACATAACACACCACATTTACATGCTGTCTACAATGAGTACGAAATAGTTATGGACTTTACAGGAAAAATTTTAGAAGGTTCTTTCCCTACCAAGCAATTAAAGCTTTTAACAGCCTGGACTGCTTTACACGAAGATGAGTTAAACGCAAATTGGATTTTGTTATCTGCCGGTGACGGCTATTTTAAAATTGAACCATTACGTTAACAATTATTAGAGGTGAAAATTATGCTTAGACCAACCGCTATCAGCGTAACTGTACAAAAGGATTATACTCTAAAGGTTATTTTTGATAATGGTGAAACTAAAATATTCGACGTAAAGCCTTATATCAAAGGTTCGTGGTATAGTCAGCTTAAGAATTTTTCTTACTTTTCTTTAGCAAAGGCAGACGGATTTACTGTCATCTGGCCTGAAGGTCAGGATATTTGTCCTGACGAGCTTTATTACAATAGCGTGCCAGTATAGTTTCAACCAACACTGCGCAAAAACACCGGTATCCGCCGTACCACTAAAAGAGGGACTCGCAACTATGGATAATTTAAAAACTCCACCCGAAGAACACCAGTACTTAAAGGATCTGTTAGCTAACGAGCAGTAAGCTTCGCCTACCTAAAAAACAGGCCTGTCACAAAAGGACAATGTCGATTTGCTGACGCCAGAAAATCCATTAGTTGGCTGTAGCTTATATTTTTTATACCAGGACCGCTATCCGGTCCTGATTTTTTTCATATACGGCAGATTGAAAGCTTACGGCAGTACACAAAAATTTCAGCACACACAGTATCACCTGTATGATAAGTATCATTATTATTTTCAGAATTTTCTCTTGACTTTGTTTTTCCTTTTCTATATACTTAGCTTAGCTTCACATTCACAACAAAATAAGCAGTGCCTAGCGGCTCACACCGTTAGTAATTTAGCAGTACCTATGGTATCCGAAACTTCCGGATGCTATGTGTACTGCTTTTTTGTTCAGTACCTTATGTTGTATTTTGCTGGAGCAAATATTATAATTAAAGGAGAGAAAACAGTATGCCGGCTATTTCAATGTTTTATGGTATTATTATTAAGATGTACAACAACGGTGAACACAATCCGCCTCATTTCCATGCATCATATCAAGGATATTATGCTACCTTCAATCTTGATGGTGAGCTAATTGAAGGAGATATGCCAAAAAGACAGATTAAATTTATAGCAGCTTGGACAGAAATTCACAAAGATGAGCTGATAGCCAATTGGGAACTGGCTATTAACGAAGAACCCTTATACAAAATTGAACCATTGCGTTAAAAGGAGTGACCACGATTATGAAAACGCCAGTATGGGTAGTTACCAACGTACAACCGCAAAAAGATTATACGCTGATCTTAACCTTTGCCAGCGGAGAAAAGAAGCTTTTTGATGCTCGCCCACTTCTTGCCAAAGCAATCTACAAGCCATTGAATAATCTCAGTTTTTTCCTGACAGCTAAGGCTGATTGTGGTTCCGTAGCCTGGAACGATGAAATTGATATTGCACCGGAATATTTATACGAGTGCAGCCATCCTTTGCAGGTTATTTAACCTGCTACTTAATTTTGCCAATGTAAGATTAGCAGGGATGGACTTACAACTATGGATAATTTCAGCAAGCAAATTTATGAAGCTGGAATTAATGATAGAAGAGCTGAAGGTAAGGCTGAATACATTAAAAATCTTACGTCTATATAGTGCAAACGAGGTCAGCAACGCTGCCCTCGTTTTTCTTATCTATTCCCATACATCTTCTCATAATAATTCTGATACTCACCATTAATGATATCTTTCCACCACTTTTGGTTTTCCAAATACCATTTAATGGTCTTTTTGATGCCATCGGCAAATTTTGTTTCCGGCAGCCAGCCAAGCTCATTATGAACCTTAGTCGGATCAATTGCATAACGCATATCATGACCTTTGCGGTCAGTTACGTGCGTAATCAAGTTCTCAGGTTTGCCAAGCTCCTTGCAAATCAGCTTTACGATGTCAATATTGCGCATCTCATTATGACCGCCGATATTATATACCTCGCCTACTCTGCCTTTATGTATAATCAAGTCAATAGCCTTGCAGTGATCCTCAACATAAAGCCAATCACGCACATTCAAGCCTTCGCCATACACAGGCAACGGCTTATCTGCCAAAGCATTCGCAAGCATCAGCGGAATCAGCTTTTCCGGAAACTGATAAGGACCATAGTTATTGCTGCAGCGCGAAATTGATACCGGCAAGCCATATGTTCTGTGATAAGCCATGACAAGCAAATCTGCGCTTGCCTTGGAACTGCTGTAGGGAGAACTCGGCCGAATTAAAGCTTGTTCGGTAAACGGCTTGGCATCCGCCAAAAGCGTTAAATCTCCATACACCTCATCCGTAGAGATCTGATGGTAACGCCTGATGCCGTAATTACGGCAGGCATCCATCAAGGTTGCTGTACCCATGATATTAGTCTGCAAAAAAACGCCGGGATTTTCAATGCTGCGGTCTACATGTGATTCTGCAGCAAAGTTAACTACTATACTTGGATGTTCTTCCTCAAAAAGCCTGTCTAACGCTTCTCTATCGCAGATATCTGCCTGCACAAAGCGAAAGTTCGGCTTGTTCATCGCAGGCTTTAACGTAGAAAGATTGCCTGCATAGGTCAGCTTATCAAGGCAGATAATGCGGTAGTCAGGATGCTTTGCCAGCATATAAAATATAAAGTTGCTTCCGATAAATCCGGCACCGCCGGTTACGATAATGTTAATAAGAACGCCCCCATGGAAAAATCCGATTTATTTATAAACAAATCTAATACCTCGACTTGAATCTACATTTTGCTTGAATATATATTTTAGCAATTCCTAGCCATACAAACAAACAGTGTTTTTTCAAGGAAACATTCAAATTTTTATTAAATACAATATTAGTTAAATTTCCCTTTATGAACCTCTCATAATATTCTATTTCATTTGAATGCCCGTTTGTTATATATAATTCTTTCAAAATATCATAACCAATCCTAGCAGTACGCCCTATAGCTACAATTTGATAATTATCTTTATAGCTTTCAAATCTGCGTTTTATTTCTTCGAATAGAATAATTTCTTCTTTTAATTTTTTCGTTACACACAAAGAGCTCTCTCTATTCATATGATAGTAATACAAAGGCTTTTGCAAATACACAATTTTGTTCAACCGTGACAGTATATCAATAAAGAACAAAGAGTCTTCTCCGTATTTAATTTTTTCATCAAAGCAAATATCTGTTATTAATGCTTTTTTTACAACCTTATTACATACTGATGCTATAGCTGCAGTGGCAACGTCTAAATTTTTTCTTGCAAAAAAAATTTTCTATCTACAAATCCTTCTTTGAATTCCCTACATTTTTCTGTAGTTACATTATCACCAACAACAGAATAGAAATCAAAAATAAGTAAATCCGGATCGCCATATTTATCTAAGGTTGACACAATGCTAGTAAAATAATCAGACGGAATATGATCATCTCCATCTACGAACGAAATATATTCCCCATTAGCAATAGAAAGAGCTACATTTCTTGCACTGCTAACCCCACCATTTTGTTTGTGTATAACTTTTACATAGCTCTTATGTTTTCGCTGGTAATCATCTATAATACTACCACAGTTTATCTTTTGCTTCCATCATCAACAAGTATAACTTCTATTCCTGGTAATAAATTAGGTGTCACAGAATTCAAAAGGTTCCCTATATATTTTTCTACACAGTATATCGGTACAATTACTGATAATTTGATTTTGTTCATTATATAAGCCTCTATCCTAACTTTATTATACAATTCCGTATGATTGTCATTATAATTTTAAGCTTACATTCTGTTTATGACACATCCACCAAAACGAAAGCTTTCTTCTGGCATCAAGATTACTCATAACATAATCATACAAATCCTTATGCATTGCAACTACTCTATACATATTATCATTCCAACCACGTACAAAGTGATAGAACTCAACACTCAGCTTCCAGTCAAGCTTTTTATCAACAAAACCTAACGCAAGCAAATCTTTTTTCAAATTGCTTATTGCCAGTATTTTATCAAGAGGTTTTTCACTCCAACCTTTGCTTATGCCAGAATCATTAAATCTGTAATAATTGCCACAAAACGGCACTACTAATACTTTTTTAGCTAAATATAAAAACATACCGGAGCTGTAATTGTCTTCATGTACTACATTATCAGGGAACTTACTTTTTAGCTAATTCATTTTTATATAATCCGTTCCAAGCTAACGTCCATAACATTCCATTGAAATAATTTTCAAAAGCCTTATTTTGCTCATTATTTATTATTTTTATATCGCTAAAAGTAATCTTATCTTCTGTAACGCCATTTGTTTCGATTATTCCACACTTCACCATATCAGCATCATTTTTCATTGCTGCTTCCAGTAAAGTTTCATACATTTTTGTATCAAGCCAATCATCACTGTCAATATAGGAAATATAATCACCAGTAGCTATTTCCAATCCTCTATTTCTTGCTACGCTAAGACCTCCATTTTGAAAGTCATATACTTTGATTCTACTGTCTTTAGTAGCATACTCCTTAGCAATCTCTGCACTTCTATCCTTTGTGCCATCATTAACGACAATAACCTCCAGATTTTTATATGTCTGATTAATAATGGAATCAAGACACTGCGCTATATATTTTTCTACACCATATACCGGTATAATCACAGAAATCAACGGTTGCTTCATCTTGTACTTCTCCCGCTTATTTGAATTTAATAAAATTGAATATAATTATGCTTGACTTTTTATACCAGTTCTACTGTGCAAGCAATATTGTTTCATTATTTCTATTATAATATTTTACATCAAAAGTAATTTTCTTTCAATCTCAGTATCTGCCTTATCACAAGCTTCGTCTGCATATTTGTGATATTTCACCCTACGCATTTTCAAAAACGACTAATAAAATCAGCAATATGTATTCTGAGCATCTGCCTGCCAAGCGATTTTCCCTGCATATTTTTTCCGGGCTGAGGCATATCTGCATCAGCAAAGGCAGTGTTTTTGAGATATTTATAATACTTATCGTTAAAGCCCGGCTTTAAGACAAATTCCCAAGGTTTATAGCGTCCGGCATAATGCAAAACAGCAATATTATTTCTTGCTTTAATTGCTGAAGCTCTAAACCTATTATTAAACAAAACCTTCGGCAATAAATCAAAAATAGGCGGAATTACATTCCAGGATAACGGCAATTCCTTCCAGTTATGCATAAAGAGCTTGTTTAAAGCGTCCTGATCATGGTGCGGAAAATTGCCAGTTGCAGCAAGCTCAATAACTTTACTAGAATAATCATTGGCACGCCACTGCTGTAAATCCATTATAACAACGCCAGAATTAAAGTACTTTTTATCTAAAGACAAGCCAATAATCTCATGCTTCTGCTGCATCAATCGCTTGGAAGCCATAATACCATAATCCGGCACAGCAGCTATAGCCTTCCCCTGCATATCAATGTTCCATAAAACAGCTATATCCTGCAGAACCAGCAAATCTACATCCAGATAAATTACCTTTTGCACATCTGCAGGCAATATATTAGCCATATCCAATCTGAAATATGCAGCCTTACTGATATGTCCGCTTGTATAAAGCTTTTCAAAGCCCTTGTATGCCGACAAATCACAAACTACCAGCTCTGCGTTCTTTCCAGCAATAGTCTTCTGTAAACCTGTAATTTTTTCAGCATTAATCCCATCACTCAATAAGAAAAAACGTACTTTATTTATTTCGTCAGTATTCTCTAAAATAGATTCCATGACTACAGCAACATGCTGCGCATAATTATTATCTGCTGCTAATGCAATATTTATCGTTTTCATAACGAATCTCCTCATAGTTTTTTATTCATTATACTATAAATAACATTATTATGCTGACTTTTTCTCAATCACTAAGCCACAACTTATTTGCATTGCCAGCCAGACTATATTATAATAATTTTTAGATGATTTTATAAACAGAAAGGAAGTAACAGAATACATGTCTATTTATATTATAGCAGGCATCTGTCTTTACATCGCTTCTTATGCGTTTTATGTTACATTTTCCCATGGCCTTGGCCACAAGGCAGAATACCTGCAGCTGCGCAGGTTTATTCCCTGTGCCATTTTAGCTGTGCTGCCTATGTGTTTAGCAAACGAGTCTTTACTTTCGCCACAGTATCTGCTCAGCTTTTTGGTAGGTGTGTCCTGGATAACAGCATATCCGTTGTTTTATTATCTTACCTACCACAAAATATCCTCAGATTTCGGCTTTCATCTGGACACCGTATTCGGCTTATACATTATCGGCTGGCTTATTTCCTTAAAGCTGCTTGTACAAGCCTTTAACATTTTTCCGGCAATTACCTTATCACTTATCTCTATAATGGAATATATGTTGCTGGCACTGCCTTTATTTCAGGCATCCTATTATTTACTTTACGGAACCTGTGTAAGCACCGGTGCCGTTACTATGATTTTCGAAACCTATACTAATGAGGTTATCGAATATTTTAAATCTATGCCGTTAGCTATACGCATCGGTACACCTATACTTAACATCGCTCTGTTGGCAGGCTTCTTGTATTTCAATCTGACATCGGAAACAGTAGTCACCGCTCCCCTATTGCCAAATTTGGCAATAATAATTGCGGTAACACTATTTTTAACCTATTATTTATGGAATACTAAAAAAGGTGTTTTCATCCGTACCGGTCTTATTGAATTAGTATTAGATGTTAAAGACTATCTTGAGCAAACAAAATCATATAAAACAAACCTTGCCAAACGCGTAGCTAACCTCAATGTAACACAAACTACACCGTTCTGCGAAAAACCGGCTACGTTCATTTTGGTAATAGGTGAATCAGAATCCCGTGACTACATGAGTGCCTTCTGTGATTATCCATATGATACCACGCCGTGGCTGAAATCAAAGCAAGCATCGGAAAACTTTCTTCTCTATAAAAACGCCTATGCCTGCAAAGACCAAACCGTTCCAGCATTAGAACGTGCTTTTACCGAAGTTAACCAATATAACGACAAAAAGTTTTACGAATCCTGCTCCTTTGTCGATATAGCGCGTAAAGCCGGCTTCAAAATTTCCTGGTTCAGTAATCAAAGCCATATCGGTGCTGCCGATACTGCGGTAACGCTGGTAGCAAATACTGCCGATACTGCAGAATGGACTAAGCTGCACCTAAATCAGGTACAATACGACGAAAGCCTATTGGGTTATTTGAAACAGATTGACGCTAATGAAAATAACTTTATTGTTTTTCATCTCAAAGGCAGTCACTTTAATTTCATTAACCGCTATCCTCAAGAATTTGCTAAATTCAGCAAACCAGATACCTACGACCTTATTCCCAACTATATTGATTCAATTGCCTATACCGACTATGTTTTGCAGCAGATCCAGGAATATGCTGCAAAGCATCTAAATTTACAAGCTATGGTGTACTTCTCAGATCATGCTACAATTCCTGATAAGCGTCGTTCACCAAATTTTGGTGGCTTTGCCAATGTCCGTATCCCATTATTCACATTTTTTGCAGACGAATATATTTCCAATCACCCTCATGTATATTCATCGCTAAAAGCTAACCAAGATAAATATTGGACTAATGATTTGGCTTATGAACTGATTTGCGGTATTTTAGACGTCAAATCAAATCATTATGACGAAGCAAACAGCTTAGCATCCACTCAGTATAAATATACCAGAGATATGCTGCTAACCGACCTAGGAAGATTACATATTATCGATGATCCTGAAGGATAACCTGACAAACGCGAAACGTTAGTATAAAAAACTAGCGTTTCGCGTTTTCTTCTTTACTTATATTTACACAATAAAATATCAGCCTATTTACTTTTTGCTTTCTGCAGCTCATACAGCTTCAAATACTTCATCATAGTATAAATAAAATGCTGCAGACTGGAATATAAACCGCTCCAGCCATCTATAAAACCAAGCTGCAGTACATAAGCTCTAAGGAAGCCATAAGCAGAGTGCGCAAAGCATGCTGCAAGCGAAGTACGCTTTCCCTTGGCAAAATTATCCTCCGCCCAAATGGTAGTATAATGCCCTGCCTTATCCCACCATTGCTGCCAAGGAATCATAGGTATAATGTTCGATATAGCCTGTTAGCTTTTCTTTTGGTAAATCGCATACCGGTCTTTCATGCACTTTATTTTTCCCAAATGCACCTTATTTACAGGGAAAAGGTCGCAACACCTCATCCGGTTTAAAAATGCCATGCTTA